>Ga0163180_10000031_pt1 | contig 73754 bp, 62 predicted proteins | sample AtlANTMetagenome_2_FD_109647 | JGI IMG/M metagenome (GOLD analysis project Ga0163180, IMG submission 109647) | Marine eukaryotic phytoplankton communities from the Atlantic Ocean - Atlantic ANT 4 Metagenome | ecosystem: Environmental > Aquatic > Marine > Oceanic | place: North Atlantic Ocean...
CATCGCGTTCAATCGGCCGGAATGCCGCAATGCATTCCGACCCCATACCGTGGATGAATTGTACACAGCCCTCGATCATGCTCGGATGTGGTCGGATGTGGGTACGGTCTTATTGACAGGCAATGGCCCCAGCCCGAAGGATGGCGGTTGGGCGTTCTGTTCGGGTGGCGATCAACGCATTCGAGGCAAGGATGGGTACAAATACGAAGGGGTAGAAGGTGTCGACCCCGCCAAACTGGGCAGACTTCACATCCTCGAAGTTCAACGCCTCATCCGAACCATGCCCAAGGTCGTGATCTGCGTCGTTCCCGGCTGGGCCGTCGGCGGTGGACACAGTCTACACGTCGTTGCAGATCTCACCTTGGCCAGCAAAGAGCACGCCGTCTTCAAGCAAACCGATGCCGATGTCGCCTCCTTCGATGCGGGATACGGGTCCGCCTACCTCGCCCGCCAAGTGGGCCAAAAACGGGCACGCGAGATTTTCTTCTTGGGGCGCAACTACAGCGCTCAAGATGCCTTCGACATGGGGATGGCCAATGCCGTCATTCCCCATGCAGACCTTGAAAAAGTGGCATTGGAGTGGGCGGAAGAAATCAATACAAAAAGCCCAACCGCACAGCGAATGTTGAAATTCGCGTTTAACTTGGTGGACGATGGGCTCATGGGTCAGCAGGTGTTCGCGGGAGAAGCCACCCGCCTTGCCTATGGCACGAGTGAGGCCCAAGAAGGACGCGACGCGTTCTTAGAAAAACGTAAACAAGACTTTTCCCGTTTTCCGTGGATGTACTGAGCCATGCGATACCTACCTCTTTTCCTAATTCTCGGATGCAGTTCCAAGCCACACCCCGACATGGAGGCGACCACCATGGGCGGCGACTTCGGGGGCAACGGGGTCTGGATCGATGAAACCCAAGGTATCCTGATCGAACGAGACGGCGTAGAGCTTGCCCTCATTCCACCCGAACGATTCCAAGTCCGCAGCGCTTCAGCGACCTACGAGACTCGATTTGGATCCTTCAAGATCGAGGAAACAGAAGAATCGGAATGGGTATCCGGCTCAAAGATGATCGACCTCGTAGCATTTGATGACCGGTTTCAATTTGCCATCGCCACTGCGGATGACGACGTCATTTTACGGGGTGAAGTCATCCTCCACGACACCGGACACATCAGCCTCGAGGTGGCCGCTGAAGAGAATCGAATCAAGCTGGGCCTCGCGTGCGACGAAAGCGATCACTTCGTCGGGCTAGGCAGTCACGCGATGGACGTCGACCACAAAGGACGCGACGTCTTTTTGTTCGTCTCCGAACCCGGTGTAGGCAAATCGGAAGACAACAACTACACGGGTGACTGGTTTATTACGGGCCAACGTTCAGCCGCCTCTATCCCCGTTCCTGCCTGGGTCACGAGCCGCGGAACTGCATGGCGCATCGAGACCGATGTCTATGCGCGACTCGATGTCTGTGCCGCAGACAGTGAGGTCCTCGACATCGAGGTCTGGGAAGATGTGATGGAACTCCACCTATTTGATGGGCCCACACCCCTCGAAGCCCGGGCGCGGATGAGCGACTGGGTCGGGCGCCCACCGCTGCCTCCTCCATGGGCATTTGCCCCCTGGAACGACGCCATCTTTGGCACCGAATCGGTCCTCGCATTTGCCGAATTTCTCCGCGAAAATGAGATCCCCTCCAGTGCCATCTGGTCCGAAGACTGGCGAGGCGGCGAGTGGAAGTCCTACGGCTATCGCATCGACCAGAACTGGATGGTCGACGAAGAGCTATACCCAGACTTTGAAGACATGACCCAAGCGCTCGAAGAGATGGGCATCGCCTTCCAAGCGTATTTCAACCCCAACATCAACTCTCACGCCGACATCTTCGAAGAAGCCAGAGATGCGGGCTACCTGATCGCCAACGAAGATGGCACACCGCACATGATGCAGGGTGCTGAGGGGGCACTGAATGAGTTGGGCCTACTGGACCTGACCAATCCCGATGCTCGCGATTTCGCGAAGACCTACCTTCATCGGGTGATTGAGCAGGGTGCGGATGGCTGGATGGCCGACTACGCCGAATGGACGCCCATCGACGGTGTTGTGCTCTACGACGATTCCGATCCCGCGAAAGCGCACAACCTGTTTCCTCAGCTCTGGCATGAACTCAATGACGAGGTGGCCGAAGAAGCGGGTCTGACAGGCCAAATGGGTATTTATTACCGATCCGGGCATCGGTCCGCACCCCGTACAGCCAACATCGTATGGGCAGGCGATCAGCGCACGAGCTTTGACGCCGACGATGGATTGCCCACGGTCATCCCGATCGGTTTGGGCTTGGCCGCCGTCGGCGTACCCTTCTACGGTCACGACATTGCCGGATATCAGTTCATCGGGAACGCACCCGGTACAAAAGAGCTGTTCTTCCGGTGGACCATGCTGGGTGCCCTCTCTCCCATCATGCGAACTCACCACGGCATCAAAGTCGATGACAACTGGGATCTCGATGATGACGAAGAGAGTACTGCGCACTGGAAACGCTACGCCGAACTTCATGTCCAGCTTTACCCCTACCTGCGCGGACTCGCTTTGCGTGCCGTCGACGATGGCGATCCGCTCTGGATTCCCATGGGCCTGGTCCATCCTGATGACGAACAAGCTTGGCCCATCACCGACCAATATTACTTCGGCGAAGCCCTTCTTGTGGCCCCTGTCGTCACCCAATCCAGTGCCGAAGACTTCAGCACCGAACGGACGGTTTACTTGCCCGAAGGCCGTTTTGTCCCATGGCTGACCGAGGGTGACGCCATCACCGGGCCCACTGAAATTAGCCTGACTGTGCCCATTGATGAAGTCCCCGTCTATCTTCGTGCCGGCGGTATCGTGCCAATGACTTCAGAACCCGCACTCACCCTACGGGAAGTCGAAGGCATGCGAGACCTTTCCAGTACGGAAGGAGACAGAATCGTGTACGTGGGACTGGGTGAAGACGGCAGCTTCACCGAAGATAGCGGTGCCTCCTACAGACTCACCGGTGACGGCACAGCCGCGCTCACCACCGAGATCACCGGAAACGGAACTGTAGAGGGCGACGACTGGACATTGACCTTAAGCGGACATCCCGACGACCGCGTGACGACCGTCATCGCCAAATAAGCACTATAAAATCAGCAGCCAGTAGGTCCACACGCCTAAAAGGACCGCAAAGTAGGGTCCCATCCAAGCCCAGTGGCATCGCCGGTCAAGTGCGACTTGTGCGGAATCCGGTATCTTCATCCATCGGTGGGTGAAGGCCTCCACGCACACCGCGATGATCATGCCGACCAATCCATCCACAAACCAGTGTTGGTCCAATGCCATGGTGGAGTACCAAATAAATGGCATCAAGCAGAGCAACAGCCGGCCCGCCAGAGGATCGGCTCGCCGGATGAGCAATCCTGCCAGCGTGGCCACACCCACATGCATGGATGGCAAGCAATTGACGGGGGGATCGACAGCCCTCAAAACCGATAAGGCAAAGGTCCAGTATCCATCAACCGGAACCCCTTCCCGGGGCACCGTGACCGGCCAAAACAACCACAAAGGAATGGCGGGGAGGTACATGAGTAGAGCGCTGACAATCCATCGCTTTATGCAGCGTTTATCGACAAAGGTGCAGGCGGGAGCCCACGAGATGGGAAGCATAAAAAGATACAAAGGGAGCCAGGCCAACGAGAACGGCACCCAGTCATCGATGGCCATGGGGAGCAAGACCGCCCCCTGATCCTCCACCCTCAACCAACCGATACCTAGGTAAAGCGCCATCAAGCCGGTCATAAACAAACCGGTCCAAAGTACTCTTCGTTTCAGGCTTATGGGCTGAAGTTCATCGTTCATCCAGCCATCGTCCCACATTTCGATGGGCGATGGCCAGAATGGTGCCTTGGGGGTTCACTCCCGGGGAGGTGGGCAAGAGGCTGCTGTCGTTGACCCAGATGTTGTCAGCACCTCGCAGCTTTCCGAAGGAGTCCGCACCACACTTATCAGCCGCCTCACCCATCCGAACGGTACTATGGAGATGGATCGCTGACAGGCTCGCATTCCGAGGTGTGAGCACATGACGCAACGCATTCGACTGGGCCGCGGATGTCAACGCAGGAGCCCCTGGCAAAGGACTGTGGACTTCCGATGCTCCCGCAGCAAACAGTGCTTGGGCCAGATATTCGAGTCCGATCCCCATCATGGCGTAGTCATCATGATGCGTGCGATACCGAACCAGGGCATCGCCAAAGATCGGTGTGGTTCTCACCGTCCCCGTTCCCTGGCCACACACTTTCACGTAAAAAACAGCCATTTGCTCCCAATCTTCTAGATTTCGACGAACCGTGGTCGCATCCCCTTCGATCCACATCGCGAGATGAGGGGGTGCGGAGTAGGAACACCCAATGGTGAGTTGAGGCTTGAATTCCTCGATTTGCACTACGGGAACACCAAAAGCCGGCACATTTACAGTGGAGGGAAACCGAGCCACGATGCGCACCATCGGGTTCAAGGTGAGCCCGTTCCCTACATGAGAGAATCCACTATTTCGGAGCAGCCGAGGCGTTTGTACAGCCCCCGCGCAGACAATCACCCGCTGACAATCGACATGGACAGCCTCGCCTACAGATCGGCCCGACGCGCCCACAGCACGGCGACCTTTTCTTAAAATCTTATCGATACAGGTGTTCGGCTCCAACCGCGCACCCGCCGCAACCGCGCGAGGAATCAAGGTTTCACTCATCGACCGCCGGTTTCCGAGACCGCTTCCGCCGTAGCGCCAAAAACGCTCAATTTCGGCCCAACGCCACCCCATCTTTTCGGCGCCTTCAGCCAGACGCTCCGAAGCGGGACTGTAGCCGTCCGGCCTTTTGCTGACCCCGATTTCATCAATCACATACGCCAAGTGCGGGGCTAAATCTTCAGGGCCAAAATCAGCAATTTGGTACGCGTCGGCCCAGGTCTGAAGCACATCATCAATGGGAGGGTGGTAAAGCCCAGCATTACTTTCAGAAGCACCGCCGACACACCGGCCCTCGATATACGTCACCTTGGGGTTACCCAGCGCCGCAGTCAATCCTCCAGAACGCCACTTTTCATCCATCTGCGCCAAACTGTGATCAGGGCTGGAGTCGACCGATAGGTGCGCGCCTTCCTCCACCAAGAGTACGTCCACTCCTGCTTCTGCCAACAGGGCCGCAGTCATCGCACCGCCAGGTCCTGATCCCACGATGAGCGTATCGCATGACCACCGCTTCATGGCCTTTCTCCAGATTCGATCGACAGCGCAACAAATACGCCCATCTTGCGATGAAATTCCACCATGTCTCGGCACGGCCCAATGGGCGATGCTGCCCACTCCCCAATCCGAAGCTGCTGCACTTCAATGCTGCTGTGCTGGAACCGCCGGCCTGCACGGAACACGCCATACCAATCGAAAACAAACAACAGCATACGCATCCCAAAACGCATCAGTCCCGGCATATTGTCGATCTTACGAACCAACACGGCGGTGGTGCTGTCTACGGGAACCGGATGTTGGCCGTCCGTTAGCAAGCCAGAAACCAGCCCTTGGACCACAGGTTCGATGCGCATCCTTTCCTCAGAAACGAAGTGTTTAACCATTGTGCCTAACAGCATGCTGAGTGCCAAGGCAGATCGTGCTAAAGGGGACCATCCGAAGAGGAGCATCCGTGTCCAGCGACAATGCCAATACCGGTTCAAACTTCATCCGCGACATCATCGAGGCCGACCTGCAGGCGGATACTCATGGGGGAAGGGTGGTCACCCGATTTCCTCCAGAACCCAATGGATACATGCATATTGGCCATGCCAAGGCCATCTGTATCGACTTTGGAATGGCCGCTTCTTACGGCGGTCGGTGCCATCTGCGCTTCGATGACACCAACCCGGTCGCGGAAGACACCGAATATGTCAACGGCATCAAAGAAGACATCCAATGGCTGGGTTTCGACTGGGGCGAACACCTTTATTTCGCCTCGGATTTTTTCGGTGAAATGGTGGAGCTAGCCAAGGGGCTCATCACCGATCAAAAAGCCTATGTCTGTGATCTGAGTGAAGAGGCGTTTCGAGAAATCCGGGGCACAGTGACAGAAGCGGGTTCATCAAGCCCAGGCCGGAGCCGCAGTGTCGAAGAGAACCTCGACCTGTTTCGCCGTATGGCAGAAGGTGAATTCGAGGATGGACACTGCGTCCTCAGAGCGGTCGGCGACATGGCGAGCCCGAACATGAAAATGCGTGATCCACCGCTCTATCGAATTCGAAACGTCGCGCATCACCGCACCGGAGATGCTTGGTGCATTTACCCGATGTATGACTACGCTCATCCCTTGGAAGACGCGCTTGAGGGCATCACCCATTCCCTGTGCAGTCTTGAGTTTCAAGACAATAGAGAGTTGTACGACTGGGTCATCGAGAACACTGCGGTCACCACACGCCCCCGACAATATGAATTTGCCAGGCTGAATCTCACCTATACCGTGACGTCGAAGCGTAAACTTCGGCAACTGATCGAAGAAGGGCATGTATCCGGTTGGGACGACCCTCGAATGCCCACACTGCGTGGCCTTCGGAGACTGGGTGTACCCCCCGAAGCCATACGCAATTTCGTGGGGCGAATTGGGGTCGCCAAAACCAACTCCATTATCGATTTCTCTAACTTTGAGTGGGCCGTGCGCGACACGCTGAACACCATGGCCCCTCGCGTCATGGCTGTTCTGGACCCCCTCAAATTGATCATCGACAATTACCCCGAAAACGACGTGGAATGGCTCGACGCCCCCTACTGGCCACACGACATCCCTAAAGATGGATCACGTAAAGTCCCCTTCAGTAGGGAGTTATGGGTAGATCGAAGTGACTTTAGCGAAGACCCACCAAAGGGCTGGCGCAGGCTTCAGGTGGGTACCGAAACTCGACTTCGATACGGATACGTCCTGCGCTGCACTGGAGTAGACAAAGACGAAAACGGCCACATCACAGCCGTGCACGCAGAATATGACACCGCCTCGCGCGGCGGAACGACAGCCGACGGTCGAAAAATCAAAGGGACCATTCACTGGGTCAGCGCTGCCGAAGGCATCAAAGCCCCGATACATCTCTACGATCGGCTGTTCAAAGTTCCCAATCCGGACGGAGCGGACGGCACGCTGCTCGATCATGTCAATCCCGATTCGCTCGAAATCGTCTCCGCCATCCTGGAGCCCAGTCTGGCCAAAGCGCCCAAAGGCAGCCATTGGCAATTCGAGCGCACGGGCTACTTCGTGGTCGACGCCCATGACGAAGCGCTTCGCTTCAATCGGACTGTCGCTCTCAAAGACAGCTGGGGTGCTGCTCAAGCGGAACCCGCCATCGAGGCCGCTGTCGAGACGGCTGTCAAGCCCGAGACCAAACCCACACCGAAATCCACCTCGCCTGTGGATGATGATGGTCGACGAAAGAGAAAGCGGAAAGCACGGACAGAGGTTCACAGTGAACTGCTAAAAAACGACCCGATTCTCTCTGAGCGACAGCACCGATATCGGACAGAACTGGGTCTCAGCGAAAAGGATGCTGTGACGCTCACCAGTGACCGTTTACTATCCGACTTCTTCGAAAGCTCACTCACTGCCGAAGCCCATATCAAAGGTCTCGTCAATTGGACCGTAAACGCTGTGCAGGGTTGGGCGAAGGAAAACAGTTTTGAAGACCTGCAACTGACCGGTTCCATGCTGAGTGACCTGGTGAACCGAATTGAGGACGGAACGATCTCAAGCAAAGCAGCGAAAGTGGTCTTCGAAGCCCTCTGTACGGATGGTGGCACCGTCGATGCCACCATTGAGGCTCTGGGGGTCGCCCAGATTTCCGATGAGGCGACAATACAGTCCTTTATTGATCAGGTCATCGCCAAAAACCCGGCCCAGGCCGAACAATATCGAGGCGGTAACCAGCGATTGTTTGGGTTCTTCGTCGGCGCCGTTCTCAAGGCATCTCAGGGCCGAGCGGCTCCCGAAATCGTCAATCGACTGCTCAAGGCTTCGCTGTAAACCAAGCATTCGGTATGCTGTTTGCGATGCGTTCATGGCCGTGAGGACTGGGATGCACAGGCAGTCGTCCGTCTCGCTTGAACCATGCCTGTTCAAGCCCGAGGGTGACGACATAGGGGTCGTCGATAAAAAGCCTTCGATTGTCCACCCAGTCCACACCGCTTTGATTCAGCAAGTCGGCCATCAAATCGAGATCATTGCCCATCCAATCGCACTCACTGCCAGGCGGAGTCCCTTCGCAAAGCCCCTGGCCCGCTGGAGCATTCAAGACGAACAAGGCAGACTCTCCCCTGACCTTGTGGATAGCCTCCACAAAATTATCCAGTGTTTCTGTCGGGACACTCCGCCCAGACGGGACGACGTAGGCGGGAACTGTGGTTCCCTTCTCTGTGGCCTCCTCCACGGCAACCTGCAAGATTTGCAGCCAAACCCAGTTGAAGGCATAGCTGTGGGTGCCCAACCACCCCACCATTCCGCCCACCCACTCCGGGTTGGCCCGCACGACACCCGCGTCTAAAACCACTGCTCGTTGCTCAAAATCATCGGCAAAGAGTCCCACCACGACCCTATCGAAGTCCTCATGGGCCAAGTGGTGATGGATCATTCTAAATGCCCCGCAATACCCTGAGGCATTGACCCCTGCATTCACCACTTCGACAGGACGTTCAGTCGCCGCTGCCAGACGTTTTCCGATCCGGACCGCCCATGTCTCAGATGGCTTAACGCCATGGCCCATCGTGACGGAGTCGCCCACCACAAGCATCTTCAGTGGGTCCCCTTGTCCCTCTCGAACCATCCACCCCCACGCCGAAGCCGGCGGCTGCGCCGTATCGGTTTCAATACAGCCTGGAGTATCGGGCCTGAGCCCCAAAACAGCGGGACGCCCTTCCGGAACAAAAGCGCGCGGATGAGCAGCCATGCTGGGAAGGTGTTCATCTTGCCGGAGCAGTACTTCCCCGGAGGCTGCTGCGACGAGCACCCCCAAGGCCGTTCGTTTCATCACCATTCCGCAGGGAGGTCATCAGGCCGCCACAATGCCAAAACCTCTGACGATTGGTTGGCGACGACCGAAGCATGAGCGATCGCACCCGTCGGCATCGGAACTATATTTCCAGCGATATTCGAAATGGTTGTTTCCAAACCTGGATTGTGCCCAACAACCATCAGCGGGTCCGCACCGTCTCCGTGTTTGTGGATCATCTCCAGAATGGTCATCGGACTGGCTTGATACAGCTTCTTGACCACCTTGACTTCGACCTTCCCCAACAGCGGCAACATCAAGTCAACGGTTTCGCATGTTCGCTTTGAAGACGAAACCAGAATGAGCTCAGGAATCAAACCATTCTCCACTAAGACCTCAGCCATCCTAAGGGTGAGCTCACGTCCCCTCGCCGTCAAAGGCCGGTCGTGGTCTTTATTTGAAGCCGCTAAACTGGCCGCTTCGGAATGACGCATCAAGAGTAGGTTCATAACTGTCCCGCGACTTTCTATCCGATTCAAGCCATATTGGCCCAGTCACGTGGGACTAGGTATCGCGTGTACAAACGCTCCTCTGCGCTTTCGGGCTCGGGTTGATACCCATACTCCCAGGTGACCGAAGGAGGCATAGAGCACATGACAGCTTCCACACGGCGACCCGACTGAATGCCGTACTTTGTGCCTCTATCGTAGAGTAAATTGAACTCCACGTACCGTCCGCGACGCATCAATTGAAAGGCCCGTTCAGTGTCCCCGAACGGCAAATTCTTTCGCCGTTCCAGAATCGGAATGTAGGCGTCGATAAAGCTTTCCGCAATGGACCTCAGAAATGAAAAAGTATCTTCCCAGCTGGACAATTTAAAATCGTCGAAAAACACCCCGCCGACCCCTCGCCCTTCACCGCGATGCGGAAGGTGGAAATACTCATCACAATCGGCCTTGAGGCGTTCGTAGAGCCCATCCCCATACGGCTGGCAAGCCGTTCGGGCTGTTCTGTGAAAGTGTATGGCATCTTCATCAAAGCCATAGATTGGGGTCAAATCATACCCGCCACCAAACCACCATACAGCCTCTTGATCAGGCTTCGTGGCGATAAAACACCGGAAGTTCGCATGGGTGGTAGGTGCCATTGGATTTCGAGGATGAACAATCAACGACAACGACACGGCTTGAAAGCCGCGACCCGAGAGTTCAGGCCGGCGCTCCGTCGCAGCCGTAGGAAGAGATGCACCCACGGAATGCGTGAAGTTCACACCCGCCCGCTCGATATGAGCCCCACCACTTAAGACCCGTGGCGCACTGATCCCCCCTCCTTCAGTATGAATGGGATCCTCAACAAAACGGGCCTTTCCATCTTGATCCTCAAGCGCCTGACAGATTCGCGACTGAAGGTCGCGCAAGAAATCTCGGACCTGTTCGGGTTCGGCTGACATAGGGCAGCATTAACCCGGTTAGAGACCCTCTGTGTTTGAGCAATGCCCACTCCCTGTCCTTGGCGAAACGGATGACTGGATAGCCGTGGCGAAGCCACCGCGATTGCTCGTCCATCGCAACGCGCAAAACCGTCAAGCTCAGGCCTGTCTGCAATGGGTCAGGGATCAAGTGGGCGCTCGAGTGTATCCGATCCATAGACTGGACTTTCAAGCATCGGGGTGCTTGCTCTTTGCCAAGAATCGCGACTGGGCAGCCCCTCTTCATGAAGCGCTTCGGAACGGACAAAAAACCTATCTGGCATTCGTCAGGGGGTACTACAAACACAATGATCCTGTCACGATCGACACCCCCATGAAAGATGACAAAGGCATCTTGAAAGAAGCGGAAAGTCGAGTGGAGTGTATCGGCCGGAGCCACGAGCCCCGATGTTCCCTGCTACGCGTGCACCCCGTGACCGGTCGTTTTCATCAGGTGCGCCGACATGTCCGTGATTTACACCATCCGTGCATTGGAGACTCCGAACATGGGGACTCCAAAGTGAACCGCTGGTGGCGTGAAAACACACCGGCAAAGCGTCTGGGGTTGCACTGCTTACGGATGGTATTGCCACTCAGCGATGGAAGCGAAATTCGCTTCAATTCACCGCTTTACCAAGACCATCATGACGTGTTCAGGCAAATGCCATGGTGGGACGAGGTTCTAAAAGAGGAGCCCAGCCTCGCGGAGCCCCCTCTACCCATGCTCACTCCGATCCTGGAGGAAGAATAGTGTGGGTGTTTACCCCTCGGTGAGCACAAAACTCAGGTCGTCCGCATATCCATCGTTGTAGCCACTTGAACGCGTGAAGTAGACGGTCACCCGAGCCCAGCGGACAAAGGGCGGAACCATTCCAAACCGAGCGACGAACTGCAAGCCTGTTTCGCCCCCCCTATCCGACGCACTGACCGCCGGAAGCACATCGGTCAACACCACCGATCCGCTGCCATCAAAGAGTTCAAGAGTGACCTCAGCTCTGTCATTTTGATCGAGGTATCCCCCCAACCATCCCTTGAGTTGATAGCCAATGGTACCGCTATCGATCGATTCACTGACGGTATCGAGCACAATATCCTGATGGATCGACGTGTCATAGGACACTCCTCCGCCACAGAGAAAGCTTTGGCCTCGGTCAGGCGGCCCCGACGATTCCATGGACGGAAAACCATCGCTTCCATAGAGCGTGGCGGTGGAGTACCCCTCATCCACCCAGCCAGGCAACGCGGCGTCTGGAAAGAACCCTTCAAAGCCGCGTTCAAGTTCTCCGTCCCCATTGACGATTAAATTGGTCTCCAGGGTGGCTTCAGGTGGCGCGGTCTCGATGCCTCCAAGGGCGACACCATCGAGACCGACGATCTCACTGACATCGACACCCAGGTGAGCAATGGCCGTGGACACGATGCTGACAGCATTAGGGCTGGGCCAGATCGGACCCGGAACAGTGTCACTGCTCCAGATAAACATAGGGACCAGTCGATGTTCGGGAATGTTGTCTCCATGCCCGTACCCCGAACCGGCATGATCTGTAGACAGAATGAACATCCAATCCTCGGATGCATATGTGTCCCGGGACGCGATGGTGTCCAAAACCAGACCGATTTGCCGGTCAATGTCTTCCATTTCCGCCACGTACTCATCCACCTCTGGAGAGAAACCGTAGGCGTGTCCGGTCGTATCCAAATCTGAGAGCATCCAGACAATGGCATCCAAATCCATGGTCAAAAGATCCAGTTGGAGCTGCGTCGTCGTACGCGCATCGCCATCATCTGAACTGTAGTCATGAAAAACGGCCACATCAGCCCGCTCACCCTCTTCCAGGGCGTGAGTAAACATGGGCGACCACGTGTGGTATGCCGCGGTCATTAAAGAAGGATCCACCGCTTCGATATAGGAGAACCAGTACGGATACTCTTCGAAGTTTTTACCCTCAAAGCTATTGTCGGATACGCCGTGTTTATCCCGGTGTACGCCTGTCACGAAGGTCGATTGACCCGAACCACTGATGGTGGTGTCTTCGACGCGGGCCTCTAAACTATAGGCAGAGTCAGGCCAAAGCGCATCGAGTCTGGGCGTGTCCGCAACGGTGATCACATCCGGTCTCCAGCCATCGATCATGATGGTTAAAACCTTCGGCGTTTTTGTTCCTGGATCCGCGTCTGCATCCGCATCTGCATCGGCGTCGGCATCAGCGTCGGCGTCTGCGTCTGCGTCGGCGTCGGCGTCGGCGTCCGCGTCCGCGTCCGCGTCGGCGTCGGCGTCGGCGTCCGCGTCGGCGTCGGCGTCGGCGTCGGCGTCTGCGTCGGCGTCTGCGTCCGCGTCCGCGTCCGCGTCAGCATCCGAATCCGAATCCGCGTCGGTATCGGTGTCCGAATCCGCGTCTGCGTCCACGTCGGCGTCGGCGTCGGCGTCCGCGTCGGCATCCGAATCGGAATCCGAAGATGTGGGTGTCGGCTCTTCCTCCACCAAACCAACCTGAGTCTTGCCGTGGGTACACGCCGCTATGAAGGACCATGCAAACAGAAAACTTGTACGCATACAGCTCCACTCCTTGAACTCATCATAGTGCAATGGTTTCCCGGTTGACCTGCGCTAAACTCAAGAACCTCTCGGAAAAGCTCTGTGTCACGGTTTAAAACCATCATCGGATTTGTCGCCCTGTCGATCGCGGGATGTTCTGCTTCTTCGCCGAATCTCCCCGATGTACTGCTGATCACATGGGACACCGTTCGAGCCGACCATGTCGGGGAAGAATGGACGCCCACATGGAATCAAATTGCAAACCGCGCCGTTGTCTTCACAGAAGCCAGAACGCCCGTTCCCATCACCCTACCCGCTCACGCCACCATGATGACGGGAGAACTTCCACCGATCCACGGCGCACGGGACAATGGCACCTGGCCCGTCAACGGTGGACTGCCGACTCTGGCTGAACAGTTCCAAGCCGCAGGTTGGACGACTGGCGCATTCGTGTCCGCATCTGTGCTCGACAGTCGCTACGGAATTGCACGAGGCTTTTCGACATTTGATGACCACATACGTCCTGGAAAAACCCGGGTTGTCGCTCATCGTATCGGCACAGAGACGGTGGGAAATGCCATCGACTGGTTGATGGATAAACCTCCCGAAAAACCTGTTTTCTTGTGGGTGCACCTTTTCGACCCGCACCGACCGTGGGAGGCCAGCACGAAAGCTGGCATCACAGATTATCAAGCCGCGATTCAGAAAGCCGATCTGGCCACCTCTAAGCTACTCGATGCCATGGAAGCCAGAGGGCGCCTGGAATCCTCCATCATTACAATTACCAGCGATCACGGTGAGGGTTTGGGTGAACATGGAGAGGAGACACATGGATATTTTGCCTACGACAGCACCATCCGTGTTCCGCTCATGGTTTGGGTCGGCGACGATGTGCCTACGGCTCGTGCCACCCAAGCCTTGTCGATAACAGGGCCCGCCTCACTTCACGATATTCCCGCTACCCTGTTAGCTTCGACCGGCCTTCCACCCATCGGCACCCAAGCCATGGATCTTCTTGAACAGGCAAAATCAGGCGCCATTGCCGCCAGGACCTTGACGGTCGAAACCGTCACACCGGCATTGGATTTTGATACCGCGCCCATCTTTGGAGTCATCGACAACGACAAAAGGGCTTGGTTCGATGTGCCCAAAAGAGAGCGCTACCATCTCGACTCCGATCCCAAACAATTGGTCAATCGCTATGACGACCAGGAGCGGACAGAAGCCTCAGTTCTCTTCCAAAAACATCCCCGTCGATGGCCCCCCTCTAGCGACCCCATGGCCCTATCGGAAGAAGACCGTGAAGCACTCGAGTCACTCGGGTACATCACGCGTTCAGAAATGCCTTCCGAGATCAGCACGATCGATCCCAAGGACAGAGTCGACCTCTTCAACCTGTTGACCAACACTCCCCCAGATCCCGCCTTACAGCTCATCGATCGGTCGAATACGATGATTGAAAAACACGGCATGGTGCCCGCACTCATGTTGTTCAAAGCCGATCTTTACGACGCACTCGCCCGTCCCATCGACGCACTCGCCACCGTAAAACAAGCGGCGACACATCACCCTACAGATCGCGACTTGAGCGGCGAATACCTCCAACGCAGTCGCGCCCTCGAAGAACTTCGTCGACTCGCCCAGGCCATCGAAGACGAACTGAAACGCAACCCCAATGACGTGACAGCCCAACGGGATCTGGCGGTCACCTACCATCGGAGTCAACGATTTGAGGAAGCGGAAAGCATCTATCGAAGACTTCTCGAATCTCAACCTCGAAACGATGAAGTACGGGTTGATTTAGCTCGAATGTTTGCCTCACAACAACGATACGATGCGGCCCTCAGCGTCCTGGCCCCTGCCATGCGAAGACCCGAGCGCAACGCCATAGTCGACTGCATGGCTGGGCGACTCATGAGCCGAGGAAAAGGGCAAACCGCGGAAGCGAACCAGCTTTTGAAATTCTGTGACTAATGCTGGCCAAAGAAGGGCAAGACTCGGTCGCGATCGGACAAGATCGGGTCCTTAATAGGCCATGCGATCTTGAGCGTGGGATCGTTCCAAACGATTCCCCCCTGAACATCCGGTTGGTATGTCGACGTACACCGATAATGAACTGTCGCCGGCCCATCAATCACACAAAAGCCATGAGCGAAGCCGGGAGGAACCCACAGTTGGCGATGCATTGAAGCGTGCAGTTCGACCCCCACCCACTGGCCGTAGGTAGAAGAGCCGGGCCGAATATCGACCGCCACATCATAAATAGCTCCCGCCAAAACACTCACCAGTTTTCCTTGAGGATCCTCTGACTGAAAGTGGAGGCCACGAAGCACACCCGGTGCAGATGTGGACACATTGTCCTGAACAAAAGGCCCTACACCCACCTGCGCCCATCGGTCCGCATCCCAATGACGAACGAAAACACCGCGCTCGTCGTCAAAGTGTTCCAACTCCAAAATGAGGACATCGTTGATCTGAGTGGGAACGGTACGCACAAGCCCTCCATCCTAATTTCAGAGTATATCGGCCTCTAACTTCCGGACAACCGTTCGAAGAGTAATGTCAGGAGGTTCAGTTGAAGACTCGAATACACGCAACCATCGGTATTCAATCCGACAAAGGCGTATGCTTTGGCACATCCGAATGGCTCAAAGGGCGCACATTGATGTTTCGATCGCCCAGACCCTTAAATGTAGATGATCGGGTCACTCTAAAAATTGAAATCCCCGATGGGGGCGGATGGGTCTTTGCTGATGCACAAATCGTCAGAACAGCGCCTTCGAAACGCGATGAAACCACCCGGTGTCTCGCTCGGATTACTCCCAATAGCCCCGCCTATCAGGCCACGCTGTCCCGGTTCGTCAAAACCGCAGAATCGAAACGACCCCGAACTGTCGAGGCCAAGCCGATTCCACTGCATGAACCCACGATCGTCATGTCCGACGACGGGCGGAATTTAACGGCGCGATGGGAAGATCCGCGTGCATTCCGGAGGGACTGGGCATTTCATTTAAGTCGTGGACGTTTACCTGCAACGGGCAGCCCCCCACGCCGACGAGCATTTATGATGCGATTGATGACACCGGATGGCTTCGTCACGACCTTCCCGGCCGAAATTGGTGAACACCTCAAAGATGGATGGACGATACGGTTTTTGATCCCTCACGATGTCTTCGACCGAATGCGTCGATACGCCGAGAGAAAAACACGCAAGGTGGTCTGAACGCCAACGTCGGTTAGTGGGGTTCCCTAAGCCGAACGGGGGACAACAATGGCCACATCGCCAACCATCATCTATACCAAGACTGACGAAGCACCTGCACTTGCCACATACTCGTTTTTGCCGATCGTAAAGGCCTATACGGGCACATCGGGCATCGCGATCGAGACTCGAGACATCTCCTTGGCAGGACGCATTCTTGCGGGCATGGCCGAACTGCTGCCTGAAGACCAGCGGGTCCACGATGCCCTGTCCGAATTGGGCCTCCTGGCGAAGACTCCGGATGCAAACATCATCAAACTGCCTAATATTTCAGCCTCCGTACCCCAGCTCAAAGCCGCGATCATCGAACTGCAAAAAAAGGGCTATGCCCTGCCCGATTACCCAGATGAGCCTCAAACGGACTTAGAGCGAACGATCAAAGCCAACTATGACCGAGTGAAAGGCTCCGCCGTGAACCCCGTGCTCCGCGAAGGCAACTCCGACCGGCGCGCACCCAAAGCCGTCAAAGAGTATGCCCGGGCGAACCCACACTCTATGGGGAAATGGTCTTCGGACTCTCGGTCTCATGTGGCCACCATGTCGAGCGGAGATTTTCGTTCGAACGAGCAGTCCATCACGCTGGCTGAAGACACCCAACTCACGATCGAACACATCGACACCAACGGTTCCACCGTCACCCTCAAGGGTGGAATTCCGGGACTGGCCGGAGAAGTGATCGACGGAACCTTCATGAGCAAGGCTGCGCTCCTCCGCTTTTTGACCGCCCAAGTTGAGGAGGCCAAGCAAACAGGAGTCCTGTTCAGTTTGCACATGAAGGCCACCATGATGAAGGTGTCGGACCCCATCATTTTTGGACACGCCGTTCGCGTGTTCTTCAGAGATGTATTTTCAAAACACGGTGCGCTTTTGGATGAAGTGGGCGTGGATGTCAACAACGGCCTGGGTGACCTCATCGGGAAACTCACCGAACTGCCTGCGGACAAGCGGGCAGAGATCGAAGCCGATCTCAAAGCGGTCTACGACAACGGCCCAGCTCTGGCCATGGTGAACTCAGATAAGGGCATCACCAATCTTCACGTGCCCTCGGATGTCATCATCGACGCCTCCATGCCTGCCATGCTGCGAACCAGTGGATGCATGTGGAATGCGGCGGGAGACACCCAAGAGACCAAGGCCGTCATCCCGGATTCCAGCTACGCGGGCATCTATCAATCGGTCATCGACGACTGCAAAGCACATGGCGCACTCGACCCCGTCACGATGGGGTCCGTATCCAACGTGGGTCTGATGGCTCAGAAAGCGGAAGAGTATGGCAGTCACGACAAAACTTTTGAGATCTCCTCTGAAGGGACCGTTCGAGTCACCGACGCCCATGGGCAGGTCTTGATGACCCACACCGTCGAGGCGGGGGACATCTGGCGGATGTGCACGGTAAAGGATGCGCCAATCCAGGACTGGGTAAAACTCGCCGTGACCCGCGCAAAAGCAACGGGGGTCCCCGCAGTGTTCTGGCTTGACGAGAACCGGGCTCACGATGCCCAACTCATTGCGAAGGTGAACGGCTACCTTAAGAACCATGATACTGAAGGGCTGTCTTTCCCCATACTGGCGCCCATCGAGGCCACTCGCTTCTCGCTTGAACGGATTCGGAAGGGCCTCGACACCGTGTCCGTCACAGGCAATGTCCTTCGCGACTATCTGACCGACCTGTTCCCCATCCTCGAAGTGGGAACCAGCGCGAAGATGCTATCGATTGTGCCGCTCATGAACGGCGGTGGACTCTTCGAAACCGGTGCCGGGGGTTCCGCACCCAAGCATGTTCAGCAGTTTGAACAAGAAGGCCACTTACGATGGGACTCACTGGGTGAGTTCTTGGCTCTGGCGGTATCTTTGGAACATGTGGCGAATCGGTACAGTCTTGCTCGGGCCAAAGTGCTCGCAGACACCCTCGATAATGCCACTACTCGCTACTTATTGACCAACAAGTCTCCCTCTCGGAAGGTCAATGAACTCGACAACCGTGGAAGCCACTTCTATTTGGCGCTTTATTGGGCACAAGCCATCGCGAATCAGACCGATGACACGGAATTGGCCGCTCAATTCGGAGGCATTGCATCCCGTTTGGCCGAAAACGAAGGCGATATTGTCGGTGAACTTGAGAACGCACAAGGGAGTGAAATGGATCTACAGGGGTATTACATGCCGGATGACGAATTGGCATCGAATGCCATGCGCCCAAGCGACACGCTCAACAGCATCATCGCATCGATTTAGGGGCGCCGCTTCTCAAGTCGATTCGGGATCGATCTCCAGATATCCACTGAGCCATTTGACCAAATAGTAAAACGGTACGGTATCCAGGGCCGCGCATACGACCTTGAAAACATAGCCAGCCAGAATGAAGGTCCACAGTTGGGGCCAAATGGGCCAACAGGTATCCACTGGAAGACCTTTCGCATAAAAGTGCGTGATGGTCATCACAGCAAAGGAATCCACGAACTGACTCACCATCGTACTGGCATTGTTTCTCAGCCAAAGGTGCTTTCCATGGGTGAGGTTCTTCCAGAAGTGAAACAGATGGACATCGCACAATTGGGCGATCAAGTAGGCGCCCATCGACGCCACTACAGAACCAAAAGCGAGATTTTGGACCTGAAAAAATAGCCGTCCCTCCGTGCCTTCAGGAGGCAGACCTGTGGTCGGATCCATCACGACTTCAGGGGGCAATACACCACCCAGCCACAAAATGAATGCCACCCAAAGGTTGAGTAGAAAACCGACCCAAACGACATTGGATGCGCGTTTCCGGCCATAGATTTCCGAAATGATATCCGTGCACAAAAAGGTGATCGGATAGGGCAGCACGCCCACGGCGAGCGGCATCGGGACTTCTGTGCCCAGCAGCGTAAAGCTCATGTCAATGAATCGGGTCAACCCCAACACGTTGAGCATGGTGAGCGAGCCTAAGAAAAGCCCGGAAACGACGAGAAAGACCACTTCACGCCGGGCATGAAGGGCACTCGCCTCTATCGGATGCAGTTCATCTTCCATGGAACTCTACCTATCCGAACATGCCAAGCCGTTCCATCCAAGGTAGATCGCAGAAGAGCCGAGGTCGTTTTGCCGCATACTGTCACCAGACCCACAGCCCCATTCTTGAGTGCATCAGGCGCACTCATGGTGCACCAAATTCCGTCGGGAACGGACAACCTCATCTGGCTCGCCGTCTGTACGCAAACCGGAATCGCTGCCGCCGTTGATGGTCCCGAAGCCCGATCAGTCTTGGACTATTGCCGAGAAAACAGCATTCGACTCACTGCCATTTTCAATACCCACACCCACCCCGATCACATCGGTATCAACCGCGATCTCGCCAAGCAGCACAGACTCCGTTCTCTGCGCGTGGTGGGCGCTGCATCCCGTGCGAACGATATTCCGGGCATTACAGAACAAGTCCGAGAGGGTTCACGGGTTCAACTGGGAGATGCCGCGGGCGAAGTGTGGATCACAGAAGGTCATATCGACGGACACATCTCATTCATTTTTGATGGTGTCGTCTTTTGCGGTGACACCCTGTTTTCTGGTGGCTGCGGACGGCTATTTGATGGTCCGCCCGAAAAAATGCACGCGAGCCTCCAGAGGCTGGCATCGCTCCCAGCAGAAACCCAAGTCTGCTGCGCGCACGAGTACACCATGGACAATCTCCGCTTTGCTTGGATGATTGACCGGGACAACCCTGCCCTCAAGATGCGAATGAAAGGTGTGTGGGCAATTCGGAGAATGGGCGGCTGCACCGTCCCCAGTACAATTGGAGAAGAGCGAGCCACCAATCCATTCATCCGTGTCGCGGAGCCCAACATTCAATGGGCAGTCAGCCAGGCCTTCCCTGAAGTGGATGTCAGTGACGGTGCCCAAGTCCTTGCCGCACTTCGAGAATGGAAAAACCGTGGCGACCATCACGCCATGCCAGATGATGTGTTGCCGATCTAGGACTGCTGAATTTGCCCATACAGATGCGTCTTTCCTTTCTCCACATTGTCCAAACGAAAGACGACCGCATCTTCATGGGGTCCAGAACTGAATGTAGCTGTTCCCGGTAAAAAGACCGGGCGCTTGAACGCCACATCGACAATGACCTTTCCTTCACCCATCGTCTTTTGCGTCTCATCGATTTCCGCCATCGCACGCGCCAGCAACCACATACCATGAATAATGTGACGCTTAAATCCGAATAATTTGGCCGTAATGGGCCAAAGGTGAATGGGGTTACGGTCGCCCGCTATGGCTCCATAGCGTCGGCCCAAGTCGCTGGGCATCGTCCATTCAGCCGTCAAAGATGCAGCGGGCTCTGGAATCGCCGCCGCAGCGGTTTTCTCTCCGTGTCCCTTGGCGGCCATCGACAAGCATGTGGTCACACTCTCCCAGACTTTGGCATCGTTCACAAAGATCTCAGTCATGAGATCAATTTCTACGCCTTTCCGGGCCTGCCGTTGGCCTTCCACCCACACCCGAATGTCCATCGTCTCATGACTCAAAATGGCGCGTTCTTGAGTAATCCGACTGGACACATGCACCATTCCCATAGCTGGAAGCGGAAAGGCCGGGTGCGTCAGGACAGCCATATGAAGGGGTGCAGCAATGACCTGAGGCATGGTGAGGGGCACAACCTGAGACTCCGCAAAGCCACAAATCGATTGGTATTCCGTGAGTTGAGTCACCGACACATTGTTTATTTGTGCCTCGAAGCGTTCCACGTTCTCGCCTTCTTTCAGACCCGGCTTCCGCGATACCGCGGCCCGCAACATCATGCCTCCGGTGGTCGGTGCTTCATCAAATTCCAGACGGATTGTCATGTATTGCCTCTCGCCATCGAAGCGATGGGTAATGCCTTGAGTCGATCATCACCAAAGATGACAAGAAGAAACCGCTCAAGAAGCCATGAAATATCCGTCGTGACGACGTCAAGCCGCATTACTGCACTTGGCCGCCATAGCGTTGGGCAAACACCTGGGCCCGGCGCTCGATCTCCTGCAGCCGATCATCCGCCCCTTCAAGCGCAGCCATCCACCACTGGTGGGCTTCCTTGTAGGTGTGTATCTCCAGACCAAACACTTCGGTGAGTTGAGCCGTCACATCCTCTCCTGCGTCAGACCATCCCGCAATCGCGCCGCGCACCTCGACATAGCGATTGAACGATAGAGGAGCCATGCTTTGAGACGGCAGAGGTGTGTGGGGTTCATCCTCGTCTGGCTCCAAAAATGAACGGATGGGCTCTAGTGTTGAACTTGAATGCGTTCCTGAACCCATCGAGCGCCTCGAAGAATCAAAGGCCAACGCCGCCCGCTTACGCACCTGCCAGCGATTGACTAGAACGGATAAAGCGATCAGCCAAATCACGCCGAGACAGACACCCCCGATCGTGCCGACTATCCATGGTAACCAATTGGGCAAACAAACCTCCTTAGGGAGAGTGCCTGATGCCAGCGGAAGGGTCAAGAGAACGATAAGCGTCCACCATGCACCAAAGTACTCTCACCATAGAAACGTCCGGCAGAGGCCTTACGAATATCACCCAACCAATCGCTGGTGTCGTGAATTCAGTCGGTCTCGATGCTGGGCTCGCTCATATTTTCGTCCACCACACATCGGCTTCTCTCATCATTCAAGAAAATGCCGATCCTGACGTCCAGATCGATCTGGGTGCTTTTTTTAAGCGCCTGGTCCCCGACGGAGACCCCATATATCGCCATACCGACGAAGGTCCGGACGACATGTCGGCCCATGTCCGATCTGTACTGACAGCGACCAGCCTGTCCATTCCCATCATTCATGGCGTCTTGGGGCTCGGCACCTGGCAGGGCATATACCTGTGGGAGCATCGAACATCACCACATCGCCGAAGGCTCACCGTGACCATTCAAGGGTGAGGATGCCCGAATGGAGCGGAGCTCGACTGCCTCCCAACCCCTTTAGGATAAGCAGGAGCCCCGCTCCACTCAGGCTGCGAGCCTCACCTCGCGGATGGCCACGCCCTGTTGGGCCAATGGCCGAAGAAAGTCATCTTTGATTTCAGTCCACTCACCTTGACCGATATCGCCCAGATGAACCCGGTATGCAAACGCTTCAGGAACACCCGCTCCGTCATCCCATGGGTTCACGAGGCGACGCGCTACTCTGACCAGAGGCTCAACGCGGTATTCCGTGAGTTCCAGATGGTTGGCCAAGGACGATATCGCCCTGTTTGCGGCCTCCACAACATGGCTATCCGTGGCAAATTCGATCTCAATCAGTCGGTTGGTAATCATGGCGATTCCTCGGATGAGTGGAGCAGGGTCCAAGTTCGCCGCCAACATTGTCTCAAAAGATTGACTCGTCAATACAAAAATACCTATAAAATGCATTTCGTCACGCTGACGTCACTTTCCAGGGCCTATCGTGGAAGAAAAACACTAAAAAGACATATAAATAGGCTTCCATCCACAATTACTCGGGCTATAGTTCCCTTGGATTTTAAAGGGAACCATGTCGGACAGCACCACCATCAGCCTTTCTCATGACACCTCCATTCGGCGTCGTTCAACGAAAGGCTTCGCCACTCAGTCTGCGACGACCGGGGGTGCCGAATCGATGGTGGCACAGACCGAGCATGCACCTGAGCAACCTGCAGCGATTGTCAGCAAGACGCTGGCTCGCTTCTCTGCGGGAGAACGCACGAGTCATGACTACCGTAATAGTGCGCCCGAAAACGACCCCGGTCAATACGGTTCGTCCAGACCGCAGACCAGTGTCGGGGAGCAGTTGTTCACCCAACAAACAGGGGGCAACACCGATTACCTCATGGCCCAACTGATGGTTCAGTTTCAGGCACAAGCGGGACTGGCTGTTTTGGCTCAGGCCAATCAAATGCCCAACGATGCCATGCCATTTTCATCCCGCATTTGACCCGGTCAAGTCGGCTGCCGGTCTCCCGGCGTCCAATCGCCATTGAGCCAGTCACAATAGCCCTCGGCCTCCCACTCCGGAAGTTCGTAGAGGTGGTATATGAGACCGCTGTCTAGCGCACAAAACCCGACTGCGCCCACACCACATTCTCCTGATGTTCCTCCGTATTCAGCGCAGTGTTCAGCGGCCTCTTCTTCCGACCAGTCCACCGAATACGAAGCGCATACTTCGCCATCGATGACACAGCTCGCGGGCGGAACGTCTTCAACGATCGGCTCACCCGTATCCTCAGGTTCAGCCGCATATTCGCTCTCATCGACTTCTATCGAAGAGCTTTCTGGATAAGACTTAGTTTCTTCACACCCTGCCATGATGAGAAGTAGCCAAACCATAGAAGTAAGCCTCATCAAATCCTCCGAAAGCTCTATCTACGGTGCCCCTAACCAGGATAGGCTCCACCGATGAATATTCGACACGAAGTTGAAACCGCCGTGGATCGCATCCATTCGATGGTCCGCCGAACGCCTGTAGAGCCCAGCCCCATGCTGGGCGACCACGCCTGGCTCAAATGTGAAAATTTTCAGGTCACGGGCTCCTTTAAAGTCCGTGGAGCCACCAATGCTTTGCTTTCCCTGTCGCCCGAAGCGCGAACGAAGGGTGTGGTCACAGCGAGCAGCGGGAACCATGGTCTGGGGCTCGCCAGAGCCGCGACCCAGTTGGGTGTCCCGGCCACGGTCTTTGTGCCCACATCCGCAGACGATTCCAAAGTGTCCGCAATTCAGCGTTATGGCGTGACGGTTGAACGTGTGGGAGACGACTGCGTGGACACCGAAGTCTACGCCCGCATGCTGGCCGAGCACCAAGGAAGAACCTACGTCTCTCCTTATAACGACCACACCATTATGGCTGGCCAAGGTACGATTGGTCACGAACTTCTACAGCAAATTCCCGGACTGCGCGCGGTGTTCATCGCCATTGGTGGAGGGGGTCTGATTTCCGGAATCGGCGGCTACCTCAAAGCCATGAATCCCGACATTCAAATCATAGGGTGCTCACCCGCCGCATCGCCGGCCATGCACACATGCCTTGAACGTGGAGAAATCCTCGATGTGCCGTGCCACCCCACACTCTCGGACGCCACAGCGGGTGGTGTCGAGCCGGGTGCCGTCACCTTCGATGTCTGTCAGTCCGTCATCGACCGCTCTCTTCTGGTCGGCGAAGCGGAGATTGCACGCGCTATGCGTGACATCATCACGACTCATCACATGCTCATCGAAGGTGCCGCCGGCGTCGCCGTCGCCGGATTTCGACAGGTGGCGGCCGAATTCGCCAACGTGCCTACGGCCATCATCCTATGTGGCGCCAACGTTGGACGGGACACGCTAAAACAAGTCATCGCCGGCTAAACAGGGTCCGCCAAAGATGTTATGCGGCGCCTCCAATGGAGTACATCATGAAGTCTTTGATGCTTATCGCGGCACTGGCCCTCTCTTCTTCCGCTTTCGCCGAAGATAACTGGACCCACTACGGCAACCCTTTCACCCTGACCGACAAGCCCATCACATCGGCGGACCTGCTGAAGGACCCCGCACAATACGACGGGAAAAACATCATGGTCGAAGGTCGCATTGCCGACGTGTGCCAGAAGGCAGGCTGCTGGCTGGTTCTCGCTGAAGGCGACACCAGCATTCGGGTTCGGACCAAGGCACATAAGTTTCTCGTCGCGAAGGACTCGACAGGTCAAACCGCCCGATTTGAAGGCATCGTGAAGTCCACTCAAGTCGATGCCAAAAAAGTCGCCCATTACGAAAGCGAATCCATCAACAAAGAGATCATCCCCGAGAAACAAGCGAAGTCAGACGTCGTCTTTGAGCTGATCGCTTCAGGCGTCGCCATCAAAAAGTAAGGGCGTCTCCGGTACCCACTCTTCTTTTCACTTGCTGGCGGAGTCATCGCCGTGATAGTAAGTGACCGAACACTTACTATTGTGTGGGGTCAGCATCGCACGTCCAAGGCAATTCACCGACGAGGACATCCTCGACGCCACTCAAGCTTGCATACTTGAACACGGCCCCAGTGTGTCGACCAATATGATTGCGGAGCGAATGGGCATGTCTCAGGCCGCCCTGTTCAAACGATTTGGCACCAAAGAGAAGCTCATCGTCGCTGCGCTCAGTCGACCACTGACCCGACTCCCTCTCGCCGACGCGCTCGCCTCCGGCCCCACCAAGGCCCCCATCGAAGAACAACTGGTCTTGATGGGTATGGGCATCTTATTCATCATGCGCAAAGTCGTCCCCTGCATGGCCATGTTGCATGCATCCGGTATCGACCCCAAGGAAAACCTAAGCCATCAAGATGCCCCCCCCATGCGGGCGCGGAAGATGCTCACATCATGGTTTCAGGCCGCTATGGACCAGGGAAGAATTCGTCGTCTAAACCCACACATTATGGCCGTTGGGTTTCTCGGGAATCTGATTGTCCGGCCCTTTCGAGAAGTCATTTTGGGAGACAACGACCTGACCTGCTCCGACGAGGTTTACGTCCGCCAGTTGGTCGATCAGTTGTGCTCCGGCATCGAGGTGGAGTCCCTATGATTTGGTTTCTCCTCTCGAGTACTGTCCTGGCTTCAAGCCCCGTCGTTGAAGAAACACGAGCCCTTGTGTCCAGCATTGCCCAGTACGGCGATACGGCTCAACCCGATCGCAGTCAACCCTGGTGGAACTCCATCCAAGACAAAGGTCTCCACGAGGTGATTCAAACCGGGCTATCGGAAAACCCCGGGCTGGCCGCAGCAAGGGCCCGATCGGATCTCGCGAAAGCCACGACCTGGCAGAGTCTCAGCGGATTGTTGCCCACCATCGCCTTCGAAGCCGCTACCCAACAAGCACCCACCGATGCCATGACGCTCAACCCTGGCACGGCGAGCATGCCCAACTATTCGGAAGCCTTCCAGTCGCTGGGACAACTGCTAGAGGATGTGGCCGCTTTCACCGGCGACGACCCCAGTACGCTGCCTGACTTCACAGGCGGTGAGCAAACCGAACTCCCAGAAACCTTTCGCCAAAGCAGCACCATGCTGAAGGGATCCTGGGCCATCGATATCTTCGGACGGCAAACATTATCGACCATGGCCGCCCACAAAGATGCTCGGGCAGCCCGATCCGGCGAACACGGTCAAATGCGAGCACTCGCGGGTCAACTGGGAACCGCTTGGTACAACCTTGTCGCAGCCCGAGAACAAAGCCGACTCGTACAAGAGCAGGTCAATACCGCATCAGAGCTTCTCGAAATCGTTCAGCTTCGGTACGAGCGCGGCGAAGGGTCTGCGCTCGATGTGCTCCAACAACGACAGCAATTGGCCGGAACTCAAGCCCTTCTACCGCGCGCTCAAGCGGGAGAAAAAGCAGCTCATGGTCGACTGTCTATCGCACTTGGAAAATCGCCTACTGCATCCCTTCCACCATCCAATGGTTGGCCGGAACTGGAAAGCGCTCCGGCCATCGGAAGTCCCGCTCGACTCATCGATGACCGCGCCGATGTTCGGGCAGCAATTGAGACGGTAGAAGGAGCGCGCTTGAGGCGAGCATCGTCATTCTCTGCCCTCGCTCCCACCGTGACGCTCACGGGACAATACGGCAAGCAATACCTGTCCTTCGATGAAACCGACAGCGTCAACACATGGGGCATCGGTGCGGTCGCGACGGTACCCTTGTTTGCCGGGGGTCGAACACACTCCGGAATTCGCGCTGCGCGAGCCGCTCGTGACATCGCCCAGATGGAACTTCGCTCAACCGTTTTGGCTGCAGTCGACCAGGTCGAAAATGCCGTCACCATGGAAGCCGCTGCCGAAAAGACCCTCGAAGCCGTCCGACACCAGGCCCAGGCAGCACGTCAGGCGCTCGATGAATCGAGAGCGTACTACCTTCAGGGGTTGGCGCCTTACGTCACCGTCCTTGCTGCACTGGCGGCAGATCAAGCCGCACAGTTGGGTCTCCTCGATGCCGAACGCAATCGGCTGGAAGCACGCATCCAACTTCACACCGCTCTGGGTGGCCACTGGGTCACCACCAGGGAGAGTCCTCGATGAACAGCAAAAAACGCATATTGGTGCCATTGGGAATCGTGGTGGCAGGCGCCGCCTTAACGGGGATCTTGATCGCTACTGGCGGGTCTGCCTCAAAAGAAACGCCACCGGTCAAGGCGCTACTGGTAGAAACCCTCGATCCGAATCCGGAAGACATCCCCATTCCGGTACGCGGTACTGGCGTCGTCACTGCGGCTCAGCAGGTGGCCCTCGTACCGCAAGTCAGCGGTAAAATCACTCAAACCAATCCCAGACTCTTGCCGGGCGGGCGCTTCAAAACAGGAGAAGTCATCGCCCACATCGACCCGAGAGACTACCTCGCCTTGCGAGACCAAGCGCAGAGCCAAGCCCAAAGAGCCGAGCTCGAATTAGCCCTCGAAAAAGGCCGAGGAGAAGTCGCACAACGCGAATGGGAACTGGTGGGAGAGGATGGAACGGAACCGAGCGACTTGGCTCTCCGAAAGCCTCAATATGCCTTAGCGGAGCAGAATGTTGTGGCCGCAAAAGGTGCGCTTCAACAGGCCCAACTCAATGTTTCCCGGACCCGACTAACGGCACCATTTAACAGCGTTGTCGTCTCGGAGAGCATCGATATCGGCCAGGTTGTCGGCCCAGGAACGGTCGCAGCCACTTTGATCGGTACCGATCAACTGTGGGTAAAGGTCTCGCTCCCCATGTCAGAGGTCGATGTCCTTAAGTTCAGGGATACCGAGGGCCCAGGTTCTCCAGCACGCGTCATTCAGCGTCTCGCTGACGGGCGGATTGTCGAACACTCGGGCCACGCACTCCAATTGGGAGGCGCTCTCGATCCTCAAACCCGCTTGGCACAGGTGACCGTCGCGATCGATAAACCCTTCGATAGCGAGTCGTCCTCTCTTCCATTGCTACCCGGCGCCTATGTGGAGGTCATCTTCGAAGGCCTACTGGCATCTCAAGTCATTCGTTTACCGCGGGCTGCGGTGTACAACGGCAACACCGTCTGGGTGGCGGCCGATCAGATCTTGGCACGCCGCACCGTCGAGATCACGGGTAGCGATGCCGACTCTGTACTGGTCGCCAGCGGACTAAGCCCGGGAGACTCCATCATCACCACTGCTCTCTCTCTTCCTGTTGAAGGGACACCTGTCAGCGTGATTGGGGGTACTCAGTGAAGACCACTGGCCCCATCGCTTGGATGGTACGGAATCCCGTCGCCGCCAACTTACTCATGATCATTATCTTGGTGGCCGGTGCCCTGGGCATGACGCGCATCAAGCAGGAGGTCTTTCCCGAGTTTGAACTGGATATGGTGCTCATCACCGCGGCATACCCAGGAGCGAGTCCCGAAGAGGTGGAACAAGGGGCCTTATTGGCGATCGAGGAAACCGTGCGCGGAATCGATGGCGTCAAGCGTGTGGGCGGCAGTGCCACCGAAAACGTCGGAAACGTCTGGGCAGAAATCCTGATCGACGCCAATCGAGAGCAGGTGATTTCCGACATCAAGTCCGCTGTAGACCGCATTCAGTCCTTTCCAGACGAACTGGAACGACCCACGGTGAATGTGTTCAAGCAGCCTCGGAAAGTACTTAGCGTCATGGTTTCCGGGGATACCGATCTCCCCACCCTGCACGGAATTGCGGAACGCCTGAGATCCGACTTGGTGGCGTCCGAAGGTGTGACAAAGGTCGAAATCATGGGGGTACCTCCTCGAGAGGTCAGCATTGAAATCCCCAGAGAGACTCTTGAAGGCTTGGGCTTGACCCTTGAACAGGTGGCATTGCAGGTTCGTGCAGCATCACTGGAACTTCCCGGTGGTGAAGTCGAAACGCGCGGTGGTGAGTTGCTGGTGCGCATTGCCGATCGCCGCAGAACCTCCGAAGAGTATGGATCGATCGTGATCCGAAGCACGGCAGAAGGCGCACAAGTTCGCCTCCAAGACATCGCCACCATCCGGGATGGTTATGCGGACAATGACCAGCGGACCCTATACAACGGTAAACCCGCTGCTCAACTGAGTGTTTTCCGGGTCGGGTCAGAAACACCCCAAGGCGTAGCCGACACGGCGCGAACCGTTTCAGATGCCATGGCGGCATCCCTCCCCAATTCCATTTCCATTGACTACTGGAATGACCAATCTGCACTGCTCGAAGGGCGGATTGACCTGTTGATTCGAAATGGTCGAATGGGACTCATCATGGTTGTGGGTATCCTCGCGCTCTTTCTCAATGCCAGGCTGGCCTTCTGGGTGGCGATGGGAATCCCCATCAGCTTTATGGGCTCATTCCTATTGATGCCCGGGCTGGACATTACGATCAATATGATCAGTCTGTTTAGCCTTATTGTGACCCTTGGCATGGTGGTCGATGATGCGATCGTCGTCGGTGAAGCGGCGTATTCAAAGATGGAGAAAGGCGAAGATAAAATGACCGCCGCCATTTCTGGCGCCCAGGAAATGGTCATCCCCGTCACCTTCGCTATTCTGACGACGATTGCCGCCTTCGGGCCCATGTTTTTCGTGCCCGGCTTTATGGGGAAACTCTTTCGAATCATGCCGGCTGTGATCGTCAGTGTTTTGATCTTCTCGCTGATTGAATCGTTCTTCGTGCTCCCTGCTCACCTCGCCCACATCAAGTCTCAAAAGTTCGGGAAGGGCGTTTTGGGGACTGTCGAAAAATGGCTGGACCGGCCTCGAAGCATCGTGAGTGGACACCTCGAGAACTTCATTCAAGGACGCTTCAAGCGCAGTCTCGCAGCCACAGTCCGAAATCGGTACACAGCCCTGGCCGTAGCGATAGCCACATTGATGTTCACCATTGGCCTGGTAGGCGGAGGCTACGTTCCCACAAGCTTCATGCCCAACATCGAAGGCGAATTGGTCAGCTCAAACGCGCGACTACCCTACGGCGCGCCCACTGAAAATACAGAAGCCGTCCGCGAAATCCTCGAAGCCTCACTCGACAAGACCATTCAAGAACTGGGCGTGGAGACAGTTCGAGGCATCTACACCACTGTGGGTGCACCAGCCAAAGTGGATGGACCCGGGCCCACCGATGCCACCCAGGGTTCTCACCACTTGGGCATACAAGTCTATCTCGTACCGACGGACCAACGGCCCTATGGCGCGCGGGACTTTACCCGTGCTTGGGAGAAAAATACACCCAAGATCCCGGGAGTAGAAGCCCTCAACTTCAAGGATGACTGGGGTCCCAATGCAGGCGCTGCGCTGGATCTCCGACTGTCCCACCCCGACAGTCAGATCCTGGCCAAGGTATCGGACGATGTCGTCGAACGCCTGCGATCCTACAGCGATCTGACCCAGATTGAGTCCAGCCTGTCCGAGGGGAAACCCCGTTTGGACTACCACCTTAAACCGTCCGCACAAACCCTGGGAATCACGGGACGCGATGTCGGTCTTCAACTTCGACACGCCTTCTATGGGGCGGAGGCATTGCGAGAGCAGGTGGGCCGCGAAGAGGTCAAGGTGATGCTGCGCCTGCCCGCTTCACAACGCGCCAGTGAATTCGATCTGCAAGCCTTGAAGGTCCGCACACCCACTGGTTCAAGCGTATCCCTTGGGGATGTCGCCACCTTTGAGCGCACCAAATCTCCGAGTACGATTCAGCGGGAAGATGGCAAACGAACCGTCAATATCCAAGCCAGACTCGCCCCCCAAGCTGCATCCTCACAACAGGTCACAGCCGCCGTCAACAAAACCGACATTCCAGAACTCAAGGCCAAATATCCAGGACTTGAAGTCGGGTACTCGGGCGAACAACGAGAACAAGCCGAGAGTTTTGCCAGCCTGGGCAAAAATTATCTTTTGGCACTGATTGCTATTTATGCGCTGCTGGCCATTCCTTTTCGTAGCTACCTACAGCCGCTCATCATCATGTCGGCCATCCCCTTCGGAATTGTGGGCGCCATCGTGGGCCATCTGATCATGGGGTTCAATCTGAACATCATCAGTATGTTCGGAATCGTCGCCCTCTCCGGTGTGGTCGTCAATGACTCCTTAGTCTTGATCGATGGTGCAAACAGGGCCAAAAATGACGGCAAATCTGCCATGGAGTCCATCCAGTTGGCGGGGCGACGCCGGTTTCGACCCATCATGCTGACGTCACTGACGACCTTCTTCGGCTTGGCCCCGATGATTTTTGAAACGTCTATTCAGGCGCGTTTCCTGATCCCGATGGCCATCAGTCTCGGGTTCGGTGTCCTGTTCGCGACCTTCATCGTTCTACTGCTCGTCCCCGCGGTCTACATGATCGTTGACGATATCGAAGGCTTGATCAGTCGACTCAAAGAGGACGCCCCCACAGCGACCGAAGCGCACGCGCCCACAAAATAGAAAAGCCGGTGGGCGGATCCCCTCAGGAACCCGCTCCCGGCCATCAACCATATCCTTTGTACGGACCCACCAGGCGTCAAGGCCAATTTCGGTTACGGGTACAAATGCCTTCCCATCCCGACATGATCGAAGCGCTTTTGCGATCACAGCTGATGGCCGACATGAGCCCCGAACAACGCCGAGATCTTTCTCCGCGATTCGAAGTGCGCCCCTTCACGATGGGCCAAACCTTGATCGCCGATGGCGCGGGAGGTCGAGCGCTGTTGGAGATTCTGGCAGGCACGGCAGAGGTCTATGTAAAAGAAGATGATCATCGATACCGGGTGGCCCAACTCGGTCCCGGCGGGATCGCAGGAGAAGCCGCATTTTTCAGTGGAGAAAGCCGATCCGCCGATGTGGTCGGAAGCTCCGAAGGCATCGTGGCCGTCCTGCCTTGGCCAGCCTACGTCACCTTGAGCCAACAGGACAGCTCTGCTGCCGAAGCACTGGAAAGAACGGTACTCAGTCACCTCTGCGGCCGTGTACTCGAAACGAATGCCCGACTTCAAGCGCTGCTGGCAGCCCGGAAAACCAGCGGTATTAAAGGCGTCGTCCAGTCGCTGTTAGGGCTTCGGGACTCCGCACCTGTGGTGGACCATGGATGAACGTCAGCACATCTTGAAAGGATTGCTCGGCCTGGATGCCGTTGAGGCCAGCGTCATCGACGCGCTGGCTCGTCGCTTTGACCTTCGAAGCTACGCGGGCATCGAACTCTGTCGTGAAGGGGATGAAGCCGAACGTTTTTGGATTCTCGGATCGGGAGAAATCTCTGTGGTTCGTCAACTCTCATCCCGCCGGCCCTGCGAGGTCGCGGTCTTGCGCCCAACGACTTTGGTGGGCTTCTCCGGTCTCATGGGGATCACCCACCGTTCAGCGACATTGAACGCGGCCGGCAGCATCGACGTGTTGGAGATGACGACCGAGGATGCCATCGCCCTGTTGGACACCCCCGGCAGCCGAGTATCCAGCGCATTCAGGCGAGCGGTCATCGCCGCAGCCAGCCGTCAGGTGTCCACGGCCAACAAAAACATCGCTAAACTTGCGGTAGAGGTTGGCCTCGCCACACCGGTCATCAGCGAGGAAACCTTATTGGCAGCCCAAACTCTTCATTAGCTCTACGCATGAATGGTTCCGACTGAAGCCGCTGAGACCCGCTTAATCCACTGTAAAACTTGTCAGCCGGACCTCTCCGCCGTGATCGGTTAAGCCGGTGACCTGAACGGAGCGCGTCATGATTCGTCTGTCATCTTACGTCCAAGACCAATGGGTCGAAGGATCCGGAACCCCGGCAGTGTTGGTCAACCCATCCACCGAAGAAGAGGTGGCCAGCACATCCACAGAAGGCATCGACATGGCCGCAGCCCTGGCTCATGCACGCGATGTGGGCGGGCCCGCTCTACGCGCGATGACCTTCGCCCAAAGAGGTGAACTGCTCAAGCAGATGGCCAACGCGCTTCATGAATACCGAGAAGAGCTTCTGGACATCGCCGAAAAGAACAACGGAGGCACCCGAGGAGATGCCAAATTCGATGTGGATGGCGCGACCGGAACCCTGGCCAGCTATGCCCGTCTGGGCGAAAAACTTGGCGACCAAGAGTTCTTGACCGATGGCAAAGTGACTCGCCTATCGCGCGCCCGATTTGTGGCTCATCATGTGCGGATGCCACGACCCGGCGCTGCTGTTCACATCAACGCATTCAACTTCCCGGCCTGGGGGACCTTCGAGAAGGTCGCGGTTTCGATTCTGGCGGGGATGCCTGTGATCACTAAACCGGCCACGGCCACTTCATGGCTGGCTTGGCGAATGAGCCAAATCATCGTAGATGCCGACATCCTGCCCAAGGGTGCCTACACCTTCATTTGTGGGTCATCCGGCGACCTTCTTGACCACCTGGGCGCCCATGACACGCTCGCATTCACCGGGTCGGCAGACACAGGTGGATTTCTTCGCGGAAAAGATCCTTTCATCAAGGGCTCAACTCCCGTCAATATTGAGGCCGACTCTCTCAACGCAGCCGTCTTTGGCCCCAAGGCCGACCCGGGTTCCGATCTGTGGTACTTGGCCGTCCGAAACATTGTGAAGGACATGACCCAAAAGACCGGCCAGAAGTGTACGGCTGTCCGACGAATACTCGTCCCGGAAGCATGGGCAGACGCCTTGTGTGAAGCCATCGCAGAGGATCTGTCACGGGTCATCGTCGGAAACACAGCAGACAAGACAGTCACGATGGGACCCGTTGCTACCGCCAACCAGCTCAAGGATGTTCGAGCTGGCATCGATCGTCTGGCTCAACAGACCACGATTGTTTGTGGCGGTTCAGACCCTGTGTCCGGTATCGGGGCGCCAGATGGAAAAGGATTCTATGTCGCACCGACCCTCCTGCGTGCCGAATCTTCTGAGGCTGCACCAGACGTCCACAACCATGAAGTGTTTGGCCCCTGTGCAACCGTCATCCCCTACAACGGTGAGCCTGAAGAGGCCGCCCGCATCGTCGCATTGGGTGGAGGCTCCCTGGTCAGCGCCACCTACACCGATGACCGTAAATGGCTCAAAGCATTCCTGTGGGGTGCAGCCCCGTGGAATGGTCGCGTCCTCGCGTGTACAGCCAAGGTCGCCGATGAGACCTTCCCACCTGGAATGGTGCTCCCAAACTGCCTCCATGGTGGACCGGGCCGAGCTGGCGGTGGCGAAGAACTGGGCGGTTTGAGAGGACTTGAGTTTTATACCCAACGCGTCGCCATTCAGGGAGACTCTGGTATCTTGGGTAAAATCTTGGGTATCCCCGCCGAATGAGCTGGGAGCTCGCCGGTGCTTCTTTGAAGCTCATCATGGCGGGAATGGAGCCTGTCAAAGACGCTCCGCTCGCTAAGCACGGCTATTGGAGAGTGGGCGGACCTGCCGACCTGCTTGTCGACGTGAACGATGCGACCCAACTCGCCGCAGTCATGGATACGGATCTCCCAGTGACCGTGCTTGGCAACGGCTCAAACCTCTTGGTAGCCGATGCCGGCATTCGTGGAATCGTCATCCGCCTAAAGGGGACGTTTAAGGCGCTCGCATTCAAAGACCCGGCCAGTCGGGGTGGGCTGACCGACAGCCTCGACAGTGAAAACGGCCTGGCGGTTGTGGGGGCTGGCATGATGAATACGGTCCTCCTCACCAAGCTCGACAAAATGGGTATCGGCGGCGTGGGATGCCTCGCGGGTGTCCCCGGCACGATCGGAGGCGCCATTCGTATGAATGCGGGTACCCGGCTGGGTGAAATCGGTGACAAGGTGGCCTTTGTTCGCATCATGTTGCCCAACGGTTCTATGAAGACCCTGACCCCCGATGCCATAGACTTTCGGTATCGACGGGCCACCTTACCCGTTGGGGCCATCGTCACTCGAGTGGGTCTCTTTGTGTCCAAAAATGACCACTCTGCCGAGCGGGACTCCATTCGCGAGCACCTCGACTACCGGAAAACGACCCAGCCCCTCGACCAACCCTCTTGTGGGTCCACCTTCAAAAATCCACCCGGTGATGCTGCAGGCCGACTCATCGACGCGGCCGGCCTCAAGGGGACCACGGAAGGTGGTGCCCAAATTAGCGATAAACACGCCAATTTCTTCATCAATACCGGCAATGCGACAGCGATGGACCTGTATCGGCTCATCAAGCGAGCTCGTGACACGGTTGCTGAGCAATTCCGTGTCGAGCTTGAACCCGAAGTTCACGCGGTCGGAGATTGGCCCGACGGACTATGGCCGCTATAGAAGCGTCAACGAGTTGCAGCATGAATCCAGAAAATGCCATCGCGAATCCGGTACCCAACATGCGTGATCGTGTGTGTTTTGTGATCGGCTCACCCCGATCCGGTTCCACACTATTGATGCGCATATTGAACGCTACCAGCGCGATTTACAGCCGCCCCGAGCCCCATCTACTCCCCGCACTCGCACACCTTGGCTTTTGGAACACGGTCGACAAGGCGCCATACGACCAACTCCAAGCACAAGATGGAACCCGAGACTTTGTTTCGGATCTCCCCGGGGGTGAACAAGACTACTGGGACGCGTGTCGGGCCTATATGGACATCCTCTATGGTCGAATGCTGTCCACCTCGGAGGGTAAAGAACAGTACTTTCTGGACAAAACACCGGCCAATGCTCTGGTGCTGCCCTTTATGGAGAAGGTCTATCCGGACGCAAAATACATCGTACTGACCCGGCACCCCGCCGCCATTTTCGCGTCTTATGCCAATTCATTCTTCGACGGTGACTTCGAGTCGGCTCTGAACTTCAATCCCATTATCAGCCGGTACATTCCTGCCATGGCGAACTTCCTTCGGAGTACAGAAACCCCTCACCTGCATGTCCGGTACGAAGATTTGGTGAGCGATCCAGAATCCACCTTGAAGCGGATTTCTACCTTTTTGGAGATTCCCTTTGAACCGGAGGCCGTGAACTACAAAAAGGCCGACGTCGCAGGGAAAGGCCTGGGTGATCCGGTCGGGGTGGCCAAACACAATCGACCCGTCACTGGGAGCATTCACAAATGGGCTCCTGAATTGGCTGCGGATACCGCCAAATTTGAAACGGTGGCCAAACAGCTCGCCCAGGTTCCAGCAGAAGACATCGCAACATTTGGCTATGACCCTGCCACCCTGTGGGAGCCAATGAAGGAAGCGGACCCCACAGCATGGGTCCCTGCCAAGAAGAAAATGGATCGGTTTCAACGGCAACGGCGCGTGCTTCGCTGGCTTCGGCGCGACATTCAAAACCGATGGCACGGCCCCATCATCAGCAAGATCCGTAAAGTCTGCGACGTCCTCCTTAGAGGCCACTGAAAGCAGTTCGAACATCGCCCATTTGGCATCGCTGCGGCCACGAGTTAATCAAATGATTAAATCATGCCCGGAGACCCTAATGGACATTCCAGACTTCACCCTCGGTGCCCAACTGACTCCGGAACAGCAAACGTTTTTCGACACGCACGGCTTCATTCGATTTCGAAACGTCGCAACCCAAGACGAATGCGACATGCTGTGCAAAGCGCTCGACCGCTTGTCGGATGAATGGTCGGAAACCGGCCGCGAAAAGGTTCTGGGGATCCCCCTTCAATGGGGACGTCGCCCCGACGGGTCCAAATACGTTCAGCGATTCGCCTATTCCTCCCACTATGCTTCAGAAATCGAGGCCTTTTGCACCTCCAGCCGTTTTGAGCCCGTGCGACGGCTATGCGGCGATGATGCGCGCCTGGCCCAAACCGAAAAAGACGGGGTGGTCGTCAACGACTTCATTAACGACGACGGTTCCAGTTGGAAGAAATTGGGGTGGCACACCGACGGTCTGCGCGACCTGTTTTATCTGACCCTACCGGAGCCCATGTTGAACGTCGGAATGTACCTCGACGACTGCCCCGCTCAAAAGGGCGGTGTTCGGTTGATCCCCGGGACTCACAACCAAGGGTTTTGGTCGATGGCATTCGGAAAGGCCTACTTCATGGACCATCGACCGGACAAACGGGAAATTGCCATGACTGCCAAACGAGGAGACCTCACGATTCACGACGGACGACTGTGGCACAGAAGCCAACAATCCGAACTGACGGGACCCGATAGCCGAAGGCGAACGATGTATATGGCTTTTGTCGATGGTCCCGAGCGACACAGAACGGAAGACAGCGGCGCCCCCTTCTACCACCAAATCCGGAAGTGGTTTACCTAATGCACCCCACCCGCGTTCAAATCCTCAATCGGGCTCCCAAAGTATTTGCTGACCACGGATATGCCGGTGCGTCCACCCGTACGATAGCCGATGCATGCGACGTTAATATCGGGACCTTGGCCTACCATTTTGGAAACAAACAAGGCGTCTACGAGGCAGTACTCGATCAGATTTACGAGGTCATCATCCACCACCTCGCTATTGCACCCGAGGGCGCCACAGCTTCTGAACGCGTCCGCCACCTTACGGCCAGCCTGTACCGTATGGGCGTCAACAATCGAGATAGCATTCGCGTACTGCTTCGCCACGTCATGACTCAAGGGGAGCTTCCGGAGCATGTTCAAAACAAGTGGAGCCCTCTCATTCTGACCACCGCTACCCAACTCCTCAGCACAATCGGACTGTCTGAAGACCCGGATAATCGGATGGCACTGCTGAGCCTCAATCACCTCATCGCCCGTTACGCCGTGTCTGAACCCAAAGACATCCAACCGTTCACGGACGGTGACCCCATTGAAGCCACGGCCCGACACATCGGTGAGGTTGCGGTAAAACTGTTGAAATTACAGTAGAAGACTCCCAAAACGTGGATATCATGCGTGTCTTCAAAGGAGCCTCTTATGCGCCTGGCCTTTTTCGCTTTACTTCCCTTGATCGTCGCCTGCTCAACCAAAGGCTCTAGCACTTTGGGAGAGTCACCCGAAAACAATAACAGCGGCAACAATGAGGCCGACGACGACGCCAACGGAGACGATGATACCGTGGCCGAAGCCGACGCCGACGCCGATGCCGACGCCGACGCCGACGCCGACGCCGACGCCGACGCCGACGCCGATACTGACGCCGATGCCGATGCCGATGCCGATGCCGATTGCGAAATTGATATCGAAGACACCACCCCAGGCAATAACGATGACGACGTCTCTTGGTGGAGCGAGATCACATTCGTACTGGAGGATAGCGACCCTACAGCGACTATTTCTGTAGAAACAGAAGATGGCACCGCTGTCGAGGGTACTGCATCCGTCATAGAGTCGACCGTGACTTGGGTCGCTGAAGACGACCTCGCCCCCAACACCAAGCACATCGCGACTTTCGACTGGTGCGGAGGCCAGGTCTATATTGAGTTTACAACCTCCGAAATGGGCGATCCGCTCGAAACCGATGTATCGGGAGAAACATACGCGCTTGACCTGGGCACCGCAGAGTGGGTCAAGCCGGCCGGTGTTGGCGCTCTATTGGGCGGTGAAGTGGACATGAACATTTTGGTCGGTGTCGAGGATGCATCCGACGATTTGGACTTTATTCTCGCCATCCCGGAAGGCAGTTCAACAGAACAAGACTTCTGTCTTCCCACCATCGACTTCGAGCCCATCAGTTTCGAATATACACCCCACTTCCGACTGGGACCCGTGGACCTGCCCATCAGCATGCTCGGCGTTTCGGTGACCATCTACGATATGGATATCAGCGGACTGTTCCTTCCAGACGGAAGCGGAATGGAAGACGTCAACATGGCCGGGTCGATCGACCTTAGAGATCTGGGCGATGCCTTGGGCGATCTCAGCGGCGGATTGTTGTCCGACCCAGAGACAGCCTGTGGCCTCATCGTCACGTTCGGCGTGTCCTGTAATACCTGCCCTAGCGATGGCGAACCGCTCTGCATCGATGTTGAACTCGACAAGATCGAAGCCTTCACCACCGAAACCGTCATCGAGCCGGTAGAAGAAGCGGACACCCACCCCGACTGTGAAGGTGGCACCGAGGAAACTCCCGAAATTTAGTGACGTTAACGAAACAAGCAAAGCCAGCGCCTTTCTCTGGCTAGCGTGATCATGTAAAAGGTGACCTCATACGCTTAGGAGGCCGCCATGCGTGCCAGCTACCTACTACTGACTTCGCTTTTTATCGGGTGTGGCTCGACCACTACCGCCAACATCACTGAACGAAATAATGCCGAAGATGTTGTTGAAGACGACAGTGAGACACCCATTGATAACGCCGAGTCGTGCAATGCCATTGCCACGACCCTATCTCCTGCATCCGATGGTCAAACGGACTTCTTTTACCGCGACGCCGTTATCTTTTCAGTGACCGAAGGCGCAGAAGACGCCCAAATCAACCTGACCGATGCATCCGGTGAGCCCATCGACGGTATCACCTCCATCGATGATGAAGTGGAAGAAGACGAACCGCTGCGCGTCGTCTTCACTCCAGACACTCCCCTTCGGTCCAACACAAACTATGTGGCTGAACTCGATTACTGTGGGGGCGCTCCCAGCGTGAACTTCCGCACCTCCGATCTCGGTACCCAAATCCAAGACCCCGCCCTTTTGAAAGGGTGGACGTACACCATGGATATTTCGAAGGCGCGGGTCACAAAGCCCAGCTCTGCTGCCCAGGCTCTCCTGACCCTGCTCGACAACGATCTTTCACTACAGATTGAAGATGTAGCTGGGGACACCTTGGACATCACCGTAGGCGCTGCCAACACACAAACGGGCGAACAGGACACTTGTGTTCCATCGATCAACTTTAATGTTCCTGGCAACTTCGCCGAGGCCCCCAATTTCGATCTCGGACCTATCGATGTTCCCTTCACATTGGCGGGCTACAGCGTGATGCTCTACGACGGCACATCCTCGGCCACGTTCGCATCGAATGGAGATTACTTTGCAGGTGGTCGATTGGCCGGTGCTGTGGATGCCCGTGACATTGTTGCCGCGCTCACCGGCAAGGATGTGCTTCCAGCCGAAGATCCGGATGCATTGTGCGACATCTTAGCGGGTGCCAATATGCCTTGCGAGCCCTGCGTCGATGGAGAAGCCTATTGTCTCAACCTTGAGATTGACCGAATCTCCGGGACCCGGACGGACACATACCTTGAGCCTATCGACCAACGTAACTGCCACGCAGACTGTGCGGAAAGCTGCGATAACAACGACTGCAGCATTTCAGGATTTGAAGTCTGTTATTAAACGACCCGTGCAAAGACGGTTGGCCACGTGGAACTAGCGGTTCTTCTTTTTACGACGCCTCCACTTTGAGCCTCGCTCTGGAAGATCCATTTCCTGGACCATCCAGTTCACGGCATCCCGCCGAGCCCTATAGGTCGCCAATGGAGGCCATCGAATGCCGTGGTCACCATCGACCACCTCGATCAACTCCACTCCCAAACGGGAAGCGGCATGGGCTCGAGCTTGTTCGACCGAACACACCGAGTCGTGTTCTCCATGAACCAACAAAATCGGGGGTGCATTCTCGCAGTCGATATGAATGGGAGAGGCTTCTTGGAGGTCATTGACTCCAAACACATCGCGGGTTTCATCGGGATGCAGATCACGCAGGTCAGACGGCGCCCCGAGCGCCACCACACAGCGCACCCACTCTGGCTTAGCCATCGCTGCCATCATGGCCAGATGACCTCCAGCAGAATGACCCCATAAAGCGATGCGTTCCGGATCCGTCAACTGACTCCTCAAAAAGGCGATGGCCTCCAAGACATCTTCCAATTGCGCGGGCCAAGGGTGTTCGGGTGCCAAGCGATAATCCATCGCGGCCACCATCAATCCCTTCCGAGACAATTGAGGTCCAAAGCTCTCGTAGTCACGCCAAGAACCTTCACGCCACCCTCCACCGTGAATCAAAAGGACCGCAGGCCAACCATCGCGCGGGCAAAGATCGTTCAACTCCCAAATATGGACATGCTGACGCATCCGTTCGCCATAGGCGACCTCATCCCACTGAATCAGATCAACGCTAAAAAACCGTCCTTGAACTCGCCGTCGGAGCGCATTGGCTTTCTCCAGAACCGGAAGGGCAGCCTGAGGCACATGTACGAGCGGGTTGTCGGCCAACTTAGTCGCCCTGGGGCACAGTGGTTCCACCGATTTCAGTCCAGGCGTAGATCCCACCATCCATACTGGTGGCATTGAAAACGCCTTGGGTACGCAGATAACCAGCAGCTTGAAGAGAGCGGGCCCCTAACGCGCAGTAAACCACCACCTCATCGGCATCCTTGACCTCTTCCCATCGGCGTTCAAGCTGCCCCAAAGGAATGACGACAGCGCCGGGAATAATCCCCCCCGCAGTTTCGTGCGGTTCGCGGACATCCAGAACCGTGACGGACTCCCCTGCATCGAGACGCTCTTTCAACTCCTGTGCTCCACATTCGATATTGGACAAATCATCCACAGGGGCCGGTTCTGGCTCGGATTCAAATTGCTGAACAGACGGGGGTGCTGCCGGCACATGAGGCGCGCGATCAAGAACAGTATTGAGAACTCTACGTGCAACACGGCGCAACAAACCCATGACACTCTCCGGATATCTATATGTCTATCTAACGAGTCCGAACCTTGACGACAGCTTGAGATTTGTTAGTTGGCGGCCCCAAATCTCGACTGATGGTCTAAACGGCTCACTGACTCCCCATGTGATCCGAGAACAGATCCTCAGTGAACCCAGGCAATCTCTGCCCCTCGGAGCCCCTGTCTCCGCACGTCAACGAATGGAACATCCATGTCTGCGCTAAAGAAAGTCATCATCCTATTTCTTCTCTTTCCATCCACTGCTGTGGCATGCGAAATCGAAGACTGCTCTCTCCCCTCGAGTTTGCACAAAGTCAATGGAGAAACGTCACCGACCCATGGGGTTTGGACATGGCTCCACCACGATCTTGCCCTCGCAAGAAAAGCCATCCACAGCGGTGACGAAGCCCATGCGCTGAATCTCGCCCTGACCCTCGATCAAATCATTCGGCGCCGATTGGCCGATTTAATCGCATTCAGCGGAGCCGAATCTCTCATCGACTTCCACCGAGCGATCCAAGGTGTCGTAAACCAGGCCGGCGGATGGCCGCTTCCAGAGATAAAGGTAGGCGGAAAAGAGGCTTAGTCAGATGCAACCCAATGTGCTCCGCGTGCAAGACCTGGTCAATCCAGCCGGCGCCATCACCAGCACTCGTCTGATCATCGCCATCGCTTTTCCTTTCCTGACATCCACGCCTCACTGGGCCTTCGCAGCCTACTTACTGGCCATCGCTACGGATGTCGCAGACGGCGTTATTGCCAGGCGTATGAACCATTCCAGTCACACGGGTGCGTTCATGGACGGGTGGGTCGACAAAATTCTGCACATCAATGGGGCGTGGTCCATGGCGATTCACGGCTACATGCCCGGATGGTGGATGTGGTTGTGGTTTTCTCGGGAAGTCATTCAGTGGGGAATGGCGATGAGTCTTGTGGCCGACTTTCGCGCCGGCCATGTTCGCGCACAAGAAACTTCCACCTGGGGACGCGCGACGGCCGTCTTTTTATTCGGAGCATTTTCGACCACCCTTCTCGGGCTCCCGTCGATTGCATGGCCTTTTACCCTCGCCACCTTTGGCTGTGGGCTGATCGCATCTGTCGGCTATCTGAAACGACATCTTGAAGACCGCAAGCACTTCGATTAGGCCGATAAATTCCATTCATCGGTGACCACCGTGTCTAAAACACCCTCCCCCATAATTGCTGAAGAGGAATCACTCCTCCATGACATTCGGCGACGACTACTTGAGAACCCTTTGGGTGCTCGACACAGCTCGGAGACAGACGTCGCCCTGGAAATCAGGCGACTCCAAGAGCAATTGGGCACCGCAAAAGAAGAAGACAAGGCGGCAATTTTTCAACAGATAGACCATCTCGCCTCCCTGTTGGATCAGATTCGCAAACAAAAAGACCAGCCAGAAGTCGACCCAGACTCTCCATATTTCGCCCACATGCGTCTTTCTGAGGCCGGACGAGAACGCGATGTTTTTCTGGGTCGGGCGACTCGGCTCTCTCATGGCATTCGCATCGTGGACTGGCGAAACGCGCCGATCTCTAAGTTGTTCTACCGCTACGAGGAAGGCGACGAGTACGCCGAGGAGATGGCCAATCAAATTCGAGAAGGCCATGTCTTGGCCCGAAGGACCATGCACATTCAACAAGGAAGGCTCCAACGCATTGATGCCGCGACAGCGACCTACGTGAAGTCCGACGGCGAATGGTCTGTACTCAGTCCCGACGCTCAACAACTAGCCGGCGGACAAGGCGCAGCGCTCCGGGCCGGGCAACGCAACAACGCCAAGCTGGGATCTGGAGAAAAACTGCGCGCAGACAAACACCTGCCAGACATTGCGGCCCTCATCGATCCCGAACAGTTCGAACTGATCACAGGGCCCAATAGTGGCGTGGTGGTCCTGAGAGGGGCCGCCGGTACGGGTAAAACAACCGTAGCTCTGCATCGAATTGCCTATCTGAACTACGCCTTCCCCGAAAAATTTAGCGCCTCTCGCATCTTGGTGGTTGTCTGGGGCCGAGCCATGCGAGACTACGTGGCTCATGTGCTTCCCGCGCTGGGCGTCGAAGGTGTACAGGTCACGACATGGGAACGCTGGGCTCGGTCGATGGTGCGCAGGCACTACCCTCGCCTACCCGGTCAAATTGCAGATGATACTCCAGAGCCCGTGGTGAGAGTAAAGCTTCATCCCGGTGTCGCAGAAGCCATTGCCGATGCCGCACGACAAAACCCCAACAGCCGAAGTCCAGAAGCAGCATTGGAAGACTGGGGTCGTGTCCTGACCGACAAAGCCCTCCTCGAACGGGTCATGGGCGATGATATTTCGGCTACCCAACTGGACCGAGCCCATGCCTGGTGTACCGCCCAATGGAATGCCGTCCATGCATGGTGGGAAGGTGACCGCGAGGTGGATGCACGCCTAGACCCAGAAGATGACGCCCTTCTTTTACGGGCCTGGCAACTCCGAATGGGTCCACTGCGTTCCAAGCGAAAGCGGCCTTTAAGCTACGCCCATATGGTTCTGGACGAGGTGCAGGACTTTTCCCCCGTAGAGGTCCAGGTCTTGCTATCCGCGGCATCAAAAGAGCAGTGTGTCACGCTGGCAGGCGATACCCGACAACACATCACTCAACATGCCGGCTTTTCCAGTTGGGCTGGATTTCTGGAGCGCATCGGTGTGGCATCCACGGCACTCAACACACTGGCTGTGAGCTATCGTTCCACCCATCCAATCACGCAATTTGCGGTCAGCGTTCTGGAAGACGACGAAAAACCGATCCGAACACTCAGAGATGGACCATCCGTCGAGTTGTTCAGATTCTCAGACCACGGTGCCTGCGTGGCATTTTTGGCGCGCGCATTACGCCGGCTAGTCGACTCCGAACCCCTGGCCAACATCGCCCTTCTGACCCCTGACACAGGTACAGCCCAGCTGTATTTCGACGGCCTGTCCAAATCGGAAGTCCCAGATACGCGGCTCGTCGAAAATCAACGTTTTGCCTTCAAGCCCGGTATCGACATCGTTCCAGCAGCAGAAATCAAAGGGCTTGAGTTCGATTACGTCGTCATTCTCGAAGCGTCCGCGGAATACTGGCCCGACACACCACACCATCGCAGGCTGATGCACGTCGCCGCCACACGGGCCGTGCACCAACTCTGGCTCACCTCAGTCGGAACCCCTTCTTCTATACTTCCGAGCGCAACCTAATGAGTGAAATCGTACGAGCACGTCTACTCGACGGGGCCACTGACGAGCTAGTAAAGCTGGCCTTCGATCACATCCTGTCGCTACCGTTTAAGACCTTGGTCAACCCTCGATCTCTGGCTCAACAGTTTTCGGCCACCCTGAACCAAGTGGCTCATTCTGAACAAACCGAGACGTGGTTACGGGATCATATTGACCAGTTGAGGGCCCAGATTCCCGAAGGCACGCTCCGTGACCACATCCCAGACGGGGTGATTAAGCCCATCAAACAAGCCATCTCTAAGCCCGTCACACCCGATCGAGACATGGTGGGACGACTGATTGAGCATGGCGCTGTCGAGAGCCTACTCCGTGAGCTACTCGTGGGTGCCCTACAAGGCTTCGCTAGCCGACTAAAACCGTCCGTACCCGGGAGCGAGCGAGCAACGAGTCGACTAAAAAGTCTGAAACGCGTCTCGGAAGGCATGCTGGGTGGACTTGGGGCCGAAATCGAGCGTCAGGCAGAACAAAAGGCCAAGGACTTTGTCGATTCCATATTGGCATCTGTCGTCGCCCAAGCGGCGGACGACCTGTGCGACCCCAAAAAGGCCGATAGCTATGGACGCTTTCGCAGCCACATTTTCGACCAACTCCTGGAAACACCGTTGGCCGATCTCAACCAAGAACTCAATAAGCTCGATCCCGACACCTGGGTCACGACCTCAGCGGCGATGGCACAATCATTGGCCAAACGCGACAATATCCATCAAGAGATCGAAGACATCATCAACTATTCCATGACCACTCTGGGTGAAAAAACAGCCGCAGAAGTGCTTGATGAGGCTGGAATAGACGACACTTGGCGCGCTGAAGCAGAGAAACAATGCACGGTGTTGGCCAATGACTTTATCGCCACCGAGGCATTCGGTACTTGGCTGAATACACTCCTGACAGACTGAGGATAACCGCTCCTTCTGTTAGGCTTTGTGCATGGCGATCGATGCACTGGTGATGGGTGGCGGCATGGCAGGCATGCTGGCCGCATGGCGACTGGCCGAACAAGGCAAGCGGACCGTGCTTATCGAAAAGAACGATCATCTCGGTGGTCTGGCCTCCAGCTTTGAAGTGGATGGTCGAACGTATCCTTTGGGCTACCACCACATTCTGTCCACGGATGCGCATTTATTGTCTTTCCTGGCCCAACTCGATCTCCTAAAACGCGTCCATTGGCGCAGACTCGAGATGGGCTTTTCCGTAGACAACGCCATCTATGGCCTATCGAGCCCAAAAGACTTCCTTCGATTTCCCCTGCCCATGACCGCCAAACTGCGCATGGCGGCCCGGACTGCGTCCGCATGGCTTCCCCTTAAATCGGATGAAGCTGCATCCACATGGTTGGCCCGAGTCGTCGGGCAGTCGACGGTGGAAGCCTTTTTTAACCCTCTGACACACATCAAATTCGGGCTTCCCACGTCCGCACTGTCTGCAGCTTGGCTCCGTGAACGCATGCAAGGACGAGAAGCCAACTGCCGCTACGGATACATGCCCGGCGCAGACTGGGTGAAAGTACTGGTCGACGCACTTCACGACCGATTGGTCAAAGCCGGTGTCGAGATTCGAATGAACACATCCGTAGATGCTCTCGCATTCAACAAGGCCCAAACGCGCGTGGTCCGCGCCACGCTATCCGATGGCACCGAGTTGCAGCCACGCGTCGTGATTGGGGCCATCGCGCTGCCTCTACTCGCTAAACTGACTCGGCCCATCCGAGATCCGGCCATCGAGAACATCACCTATACAGGCGTCATCTCCACCGTTGTCGCCACCCGTGATGATGTGCCATTGGACCGATATTGGACCAACTTTCTTCGGCCCCTGGAGAGCTTCGGCGGAATTTTTAGATTGGACTTATTGAATGGGAGCCTGGGTCACCCCGGAGTGAAACTCCTGAACTTCTGCACCCACGTGCGAAACCGGACTGAAACCTCCATGCTCCGCTGGTCCGAAGCCGACATCGAAGCGCGCTACTTGGACAATTTCGAGACCCGGTTTGGAGTCCGTCTACAACCCGAATGGACTCATACCAGCCGAATCCCGTATTACAGCCCCGTGTTTGCCCACGGCTATCAAAACCCACCTGTGACCCATAGTCAGATCAGCAACCTCTTTTTGGCAGGAAACCATCGCACATTCCCGATTTTGGCGACCACGGGATCTGCAATGGGGTCCGGTGCGGAGGCCGCCACCGCAGCGCTGGCGAGTCGACATCTAAAGGTGGGTGCCGTCGGAGACTTTGAGGCCGCGTGAACTATTTTCCTGCCACCCGATCTCGCACATGGGTGATCGCTGCACTGATAGCCATAGCCATAGGAGCCGCCTTGAGTGGCGCACCCGCTCTATGGAGCGCTGACTTCGCACAGAAAGGCGGTCGGTGGGAGGTGATGGCAGTATTCATCGTCATCGCCACCCTACTTTTAGGCTGCGCTGTCGCCCGGTATACCGAAGAACGCTGGCCTCAGTTGAATGCGCTCCTCATACGATGCAAAGACTGGAAAACTGAAAAGCAATGGCTGTGGATCGCACTCGCCATATGGGTCGCGGGGTGGACCGCATTCCACCTCATCACGGACCCTTCATGGGTGTCCTCCGGTATCGACTGGCACGACTCTCACCTGGATGCCTACTCGCTGCTATACGGTGACCCACCCCTATACTGCGCATGGCGATACCCTTTTTATCCCTATATGGCCGCGACATTGTCGTATTGGACCGGCGTTGACCTGCAATACACCACGCAGTTAGTCAGCCGGATTGTTGCCGCAGCCACCGCTATTCCACTGTTCATTATTGGACGCGGATTATTTGGCCGTTCAGCCACGATTGCCGGGTTGATCTTGCTTTGTGGCTTAGCCACCTACCGCATGCATACCGATGCCGTGACGCCTTACCCCATGGTGATGTTCCTCGCAGCTACCGGCGCGGCATCACTCGTGACAGCCCTCAAGGGTGGTTGGAAGTCCTGGCTAGTCTTGGGAGTGAGCACAGGAGCCCTGCTGGCAAATGATGGAAAGAGCCTCTTAATCTCCCTCGGCTTAGTCGGTCTCGCTATTCCCTTGGCACTTTTAATCAAAGGACACTGGGGGGTCCGTCTGATACGACTCGCGTTGGTGGCCCTTCCCATTGTGGGTTCCTACCAATGGATGTCCTCTTTACCTGTCAAAGCGTTCACGCTGGAAGAGATGGCTGTGGCCTATTTGGTTCCCGGTGGTCGAGGCGCAGCACAGGCCCCTCGAAACCTTCAAACTGGCTACATGTGGGGACATTTTGAAGACGCTTTGACCATTCCTCGCACACTGCTGACCTTCTACGAAGCCGGAAAAAATCCAGAACTTGCTGAGCAGAATGCTCGACAAAAGCGGACATCATTCCAACGATTAAGCCTCGACTATCCCGGCTTTACTCCTCGCGTACCGGTCGTGGTCGCACTCTGCCTTCTGCTGCCTCTCGCCGTTCGGCGGGATCGCTGGGGGAACACAGTCAGAATCGCAGCAGCCGGTGTCATCTTAGTGAGTTGCTGGCCCTCGATAAAAAGCGATTATCAAGAGCGATATGTGGTCCATGGGGCTGTACTCATACCTATTATCTTAATGGGAGGTGTAGGCTTCTTAGGGCGGCTCATCATTGGCGACCGGACACCTACACGAACACTATTCAGAGGCTTCAGCGTCGTCGCTTGCGCGGTGACGCTAATGGTCTGGCCAGCCAATCCGGTAGGCTTGGCCCAATTGAGTGACCGACTTGACCCTGTGGCAATGGGGGGACTGCAAGAACATGAAGTCGCCCAATGGGGCCGTTCACACCTCAAGAGTGGAGATATGCTGCTCGACACTTCTTGGATGATGCAGGCTCTTCTCCTTTCCGGTCAACACACTGTCGCAAGAGCCACCAATGCGTATCCCCCGGGTGGTGCATCCTGGCCCGCAGGCTCGTGGCGATTCACCCGCCCATGGCCAGAGGAACGCACATCAAGCGGTTCCTATTTCGCGCTCGTCAATTACCTCGCCATGGCACCCAATACATTCGACGCTACCCATGTCCCTATCGAAGAATTGATCACCGAACCCGACACGGACATGGGCAAGCGTATTGCCGCCGATACGAGAGTCTGGGAAGAGGTATTTCGAACCTCAGACACCATTGTTCGCATCTATCGCTACACAGGCAGAGGGTCGCCGCCACGCTGGCAAACACGAAGACGGCCCATGTAGCCATCATCAGACCTCGAATTTCAGCATTTTCGGTCGATAAGTCACCTACCCATGGTTCAGCCCCCAAAAAACACCTCTGAAAGAGCTTCCAGCGACGTTCATGTCAGCATCGACGTGGCCAGTGTGGGTGCGTTGTGGACTCGTGATCCAGAACTGACCTGGGAGGCTCTCAATCAGCTTGATGGACTCTTGGAAACCATGGTCGATGACATGGGCGGGTGCCTGATTGAAACCGATGGAGAAGCCTTCATCGTCGAGTTCCCCAACGTGGGTCCTGCGGTGATGTGGTGCGCTCGAATGCAAGAAGGTCTTCTCGCTCTCGACTGGCCCGCGACACTGAGCGCAAACTTTGATGCCAGTGGTGCGCCAGACATGCTCTTTGGAGGCCTCCTTGCGCGCATGGCCATTCATTCCGGCGAGATGAAGACGCTTCAAGCCTTGGTGACATTGACTCAACCAGGTCAGGTCTTGATGACCCGCCAAACCTGGGACACCATCACAGATCCTGTACCCCCAGATCTGCAAGTGACCGATATCGGCCGTTCGGAAATCGATGGCCAACCCATGGACATCGTTCAAGTGAACACACGCTTGTTGTCTCGGAGACGATTTGGCCCTCTGAACTCAAAAAGCTCGGCTCTTCCCCGCTCAAAGGGATGTTTTATTGATCGACCCGTGGCGATGTCGGATCTGAGAGAGCGCATCGAATCCGGCTCGAGACTGGTCAATCTGACGGGGATAAAAGGCGTTGGAAAGACACGACTTGCGCGGCAATGGGCGCAATGGTTCGAGAGCACAGACCAGGGCGAAGTCGCCCTCATCCCTCTGGGGGATGCCTTGGATCAAACCGATCTCCACCTGGCTACGGCGGCGGCCCTGGGCCTGTCTTTGAGCAACGAAATGGGGGGGAGCCTCGAAGAGCGTGTCGGACACGCGATCGCATCGAGAGGCCCCATCGTTCTGATACTGGATAATTTTCCAGCTGAACTCGACTCCACAGCGCTATCGACTTGGCTCCACGCTGCGCCTCAAACTCGGATCATCCTGACGAGCTCCGAACCCTTAGCATCCAGTCGGTCCACTCACCTCCACCTGGAACCCATGGGGCAAGATGATGCTTCAGCCCTCTATTTGGCACGGTCGCACAGACGGCTTCGTGGGCACGACCGCCCCACCCATGCATCAGTTCTTGAATTACCCGAAAGTCTGGAGGGTATGAGCCCCCAAGACATCGAAATCACCGCTGGATTTCCCCAACACCAAAGCGCCCCATCCAAACTATCGGTCCTTGTGCACAGACACGCCGTCATCAACGAGGAACTCGCTGCCCAAGCACGCATCGATGCTGCTCTTGAGAGCGTGCCCGCACTCAACAAAATGGGAATGAGCGACATCGCCTTATCTTTACTGGACGAGGTTCGCCCGCTTGTAGAGGGGTCGGAAGACTCTGAAAAAGAGTCGATCTGGCGCACCAGTCTGGCAGACGTCTTGATCACTTCTGGTCAACTCGCCAAAGCGCAAGATCTGCTCGAGAACAATGAGAACTCTTCTGTCGACTGGCTTTTACGTCGAGGTCAAATCGCATTGGCGAATGACCAATTTGGCGATGCCGTTGAGATTTTGTCGGCGGCTCCGGCCACCGACGCCGAAGTGGCCTACGCTTTGGGCCAAGCGCTCGCCGGATCGGGAGACTGGGAAGACGCTGTGCCTCATCTTGAACTGGCTTGTGAACAGCTATCGGACGTTTCGAAACAGGCTCACGCTTGGGCAGCACTAGGGCGAGTTCTATCTGATCTGGGACACGGAGAGCGGTCGATTCAGGCCTGGGACCACGCCGTAGACCTGAAACCCGATGACCCCCACCTGATTGCCAAGGTCCATCTGCACCGTTTCGAAGGTGCAGCAGCAAGCCTCGATCTGAACACCGCAGCCATGCATCTGACTGAAGCGACATCCACTTTGTTGCAATGTGGAGACCGCTGCGGTGCAGCCCGTAGTCTCACACACGCGGGAATCCTATCCCTGATTCGGCACGAGCCCGAATCGGCGAAGCCTGTCCTTCACCAGGCTCGCTCAATCAGCCGAGAAGACGGACTCCAAGGCCCCGAAGCGAAGGCCCTACTGGCTCTCGGTATCGCGGGAAGAATGGAAGGTGATCTGGGGACCGCTCTCGATGCTTTTGCTGAGGCGTCAGCACTGGCGGCACACGACCCCTGCTTGGCCGCCCTGATCCATGCCCATCGAGGAGCAACGGAGGCCGCATGCGATGCCATCGACAATGCGACAGAAGCCTTCGATAAATCTGAACTCCTTTTAGAGTCGACCTGGGATCCAATCGCCAACACCATTCATGACGTACTGATCGGATTTGTCGATCTCGCGCGGGCACGCGAAGCTGCACTGGATGAACGAAAAGCAGATGTGGAGTCCCATGTCGACTTGGCACTCAACCGCCTCGCCCGAGCCAGTTCTTTCGAAACGCGTTCTACCCCGCCTCGAGGCAGAGAGATTCCCAGCCGAATAAACGAGCTTCGCCTCGCCCGTCTGTTGCTTGATTATGCGCTAAGCAGTCTACCCAATCCAGGCATGTAGCGGCTCAATGCCCGGGCTACTATCCCTTTAGAACCTTGGTTTTTATAGAAACCAGCCAAGACCATTAGGAGAACATCGTCCCGAATGGCAAAATGGCCTCATGCCAGGGACCCCGAAGCACATCTTCATTTTGAGGTTGGCACTCGCCACCATGCTAGCCCTGTTTGTGCCATGGCTGTTGGGGCCCGACGAGTTTCGATACCGAATTTACGTATTGAGCCTATCGATTCTGACCGTCCTTTCAGGGGTCCTCCGACAATCCACCAAGGAAGGGGGGCTCATTGGTGAGATGGCGACTGGGGCGATGGCATTGCTTCTGATCGCTCCTGCTGTGGGGGTGCGAGCCAGCCGTGTTGCGGATGCGGTTTTCACCGCCACACACATCGCCCCGCATGAAGCGTTGTTTCAACTGCCAACCATTGCTCAGACAGTGCCGAATGCCTCTGGCCCGCTCCTTTTAGGTGCGGGCTTGGCCATCCTCACTATTTGCGGCCGACTGGGTGCGGTGTACGCCGGCATCATTTTTGGCGCCGCTACGGCCGCATGGATTGGACACACCATGGCCATCGAGGCGGGCAGGGCCATGCACGCCGAACGATTTGAAGATGCAGTACTGTACGCGCAAGCCATGCGATTTGTCGGGCTCACGGTGATCATTGGAGCGATTGCCGGCTTCCCATTCTATCGAAGAGGCAAGGTGCTTTGGCGAGAGGCGCTTCACCAACTGATTTATGATGAGAGGTTTGCCGAGGAGCAAGCAAAACGGGACGAGGAAATTGCCCGAGTCAAAGCCGCCCATGCTGAACTTAAGGCTCGCGAAGCAGCCGCAGAGACCAAACGTCAGAAGGAGGAGGAGGAAAGTTCCAAGGGACTCACTATCGATGAACTTGAGAACGACAACGCGGATGACGACCCCGGCGAAGAAGGTTCCTCGGACAATGACGGAGAAGGCGGGGGCTTTGGTGAGGAAGACTATCTTTTCGAAGACGAGCCCGATGACGACGATGACGACGATGACGGCGATGACGGCGAGAAAGAGGCCAAACAAGAGACCGAACAAGAGGACAGAAAAGAAGGCGAAGATGAGGAGACACATGAGCCTGAAAGTCCGGATCCGGATGGTAGTAATGAGGACGAAAAAGAACCCGAACTCCCCGCGATTGAACTGGAACCTCGATTCGACATCGAGTCCCCAATCGTCATCGAGGTCGAAGCCAATGCATCCGATCCAGACCTCAACTTAGCCAAAGCCGCAGCGAACCGAATGCGCCGAGTGATCGGAGGCCTCGTCATCGTGTGCTGCCTCACTGCTGGGTGGACAGCGACCCCGCCTTGGTTCGAAGTGTTGGGGGCCTTACCCGACTCATCCACTCACATCGCTGTACCCTTTTCCGATCCCGGCTTGAGTATTGCCCGACCGCCCATGGACCCTTTTTCAAAAGGCTTCGACCAAGAGTTGGCCAACCGCAAACATGGTCGACTACACGGAGCCTCATGGAGCTGCCTACAGGACACGGCACACTTTGGGCGAGCCTATGGCACCGCCGACAGAGCCATCGAACAACTCGCTGTGCCTGCAGACACACCTGTTGTGGACCTCTATCCAGCGATTCAAAGCATGCGTAAGCGGGGTGTTTACACGCTCGGTTTAACAGGGAGAGCGGATCCCCCATATGGGCCGATGGGTGCACTGTTTGCCTGGCCCGCGGTCCAATTACTGCTCGACCGCCCTCCACGCGCCATCCAGTGGATGCAGATCGAGCCGCGAAACTTAACAGAGCTACCATTGCTTCCGGGCAAGGGTACACCCAAGGCCTGCGCCTTGCTCGTCGACCCCGAAGTCACCATTGAACATCTATTCCACACCACGCGTTCTCTTGGCTCAATTTACGGAGACAAGCGCTGCCGTAATGGGATTGCCCTCGTATTCCCCGAAGACGGGTCCACCACCAACAGCAACCCTGCATGGCGCGGCTGCCCCTAAACCCACCCACGACTGTTATGCTTTACCTATGCCATTGACTCGCGAAGAATATGCCGTCATCAAGGACTTCTCGGTTTTGTACTCAGGGGGTCTCGACTCTTGCGCGGTTCCTTTGATCATTGGTGCCAACACACCCGGTAAGATTGAACTCCTCACGTTCATGCACCAGTACGGAGCCTTCTTCAACGAATGGTCAAAGAAACACACACCGGAACTTCAGCGAGTCCTGGGCGAGCGCGTCCAACACCATCTGATTGACCTCACAGAAGTCTGGAACGAGGTCGGAGCCAAGAAGTTCATCCAAGACGCCATCAAATACCGTGGTCATTGGGTGGGTTGTCTCGGTTGCCAAGAATCGATGGCCACCCACCTCATTATTCACAGCCTCGAGCGACGCATCGCCAATGCCTTCATTTGCTCGTCTGTCGGGGGTGAATATGCCGCCATGTCCATGGCAGTAACGCGCGAAAAGAACGCTGAGTTTTATGCCCGATATGGGATTCGCTACAACGCACCGCTTCTGGACCTGGGCATTTCAAAACCCGAAGAGCGGGCGGTGCTGGCACAACATGAGATTGAAGCCGGCTGGGGTGCTCGACGAAGCCACCAAGGATTTCAGCCCATCTGTGTGTTGGGTTTCCAGCATGCTTTGGACATCGTCTTTGATTGGCACACGACATACCCACCCGACCGAGTGGCAAACTTCTTGGATGCCAAATTTGAAATCATGGATCTCATCATCCGCAGGACGCTACAGCACCGCGGCATCGATCCCGATCAAGCCATCGAAGAAACCAAAGCCACCTTCGATGAGGAAGAAGCCAAAATCCAAGCCATTCGAGCCCAAAAGGCGACCGGCTAAGCGTCGATACACCCGCCATAGACGCGACTCATGATCTGTACGCTGGATTGCATACAGCCTGGGCAGTCGTCCACCTTCTTACGAAACGGTTCAATGGCAGTCCCGAACCAGATTTCATCGAAACTCCGTTCGCGTACGTTGCCAATTGGAGTGTGGTCCATCCCACAACGCACGACATCCCCATTGGGCAGTAGGTAAAGGAGATCGCGAAGCTCACGACAAGGAAACTGATGCACTTCCTCGGTGAGATGCTGGCGATAGGTGTTCTTGGTAAACCAACGGCCCAACACTCGGTCCAAACCTGGTAGCTGTCCGCGAGTCCCAACGTCCGCCCGCGTCATCGCCTCCAGGGCACCCTCCCTATTATCGAGCATGATGATTCGCTGCTGCTCTTCCTCTGGAGGTTTAGTGCCGACTAAGAAGGGCGACACATTGACACCAGGAATCAGATCAGCGCCAACAGAACGCGCAAAATCGATCATGGCATCCATTTCGGGCAGGCTCTGATCTGTCACGGCGAAATTGATTCCGAATTTAAACCCATAACGGGCTTTCAGTTCAGCCACTTCATGAACGGTTCGCGTCACCTTGGCCCAGGAACCCTCCACTCCACGCATTTCATCATGAGTGGGTTCTAAACCGTCCACGGAAATTCGCAGTTGCAATCCCGGCCAAGCGATCTGATGTAGCGCTTCTATCGTGCGTTTGGTCAACATCCCATTTGTGGTGAGCTGCATCACATATGGGTCGATGATGTTTCTGACATCGCTCAGAATCTCAACAATATCTCTCCGAACGAACGGCTCTCCGCCCAAGACCTTCACCAGATCGAGACTGGTCAGTTGTCGAAATAGGGTACGGTACTCCGCCGCAGAAAGATCGTTGTGGTTTTTGACCTCCCAGCTTGGGCATCCGCCACATTTGAGATTGCACTTATAGGTCAGAATGATGTGCGCTGCATGAGGTCGTGGGACCCACTCCGGGTCGATTCGAACCATCGCGGCCGACGCCGCAACGTTGCGCCACGCGCGAGCACGGCGCAAAAGCTGGGACCCATCAATCACATGGTCACCAAACTACCGGGATTCACCCAGCGCTTCAGTAGCAAAGGCGTGACCTCACCCCGAAGAGCCATCTTACTGACGAAACCGGCCATATGGGCGAGGTTCGATGCCTGAGCCATATGGGTCAAAGGTCGAGGATCCCGCTTAAAGCGTTCGGAGTGGTACAACTTCCAAACCACCTCTTTACTGAGAAACGGTTTGTTTGCGAGCACCATCAGAGCAAGCCAACGCTGATCCGCTTTAGGTCGCGGATAGTTCAGGTCCACACGGAACTGTTCAAATGCATGGGTCCCCACCCCTTCAATGTCCTTTTCGGTAATCAAGCCTTCCCGCAGAAGCCGTCTCGCCAGATGGGTGTTGGGGTAGATGGTCAGTCCAAATAGATAGAGATTGAATGGACGTTCCAACTCCATAATGAGCCGGAAAACGGCATCCTTATCTTCCTCTTGGCTGACAGGATCATCCCAGATCACTTGCAAGCTGGAGTCGATTTCGAGCTTGCGAAAGATGCGTTGTGATTCCAGGATTTGCTCATCGGTGGTGTTCCGATTGTAGAATTCTTGATTCACCCGCTCTGATGCTTGAATACCCATACACACCGCACGCAAACCCGCTTCCTTCAGGTGACGGAGGGGTTCGTACGCCACCATCCGAGGATCCACAAGGACTTCGAAAGGAATACCCACCCGCTTGGGCCATTTCTCTTTGAACTCCGCAATCCAGTCTTTTCGAAGGGGGAAGACTTCATCATCAAAGCGAACGACCTTGATGTCCTTGCAAAGCGCCTTGGCATATTCCAGTTCTTGAACCAGGTGCTCCACCGTTCGAATCCGGAATTTCTTACCTTTGCCCTCGTATAGGGGCTTCGTCAGTGTATTGGAGCAAAATGTGCAGGTCCAGTATGGGCAGCCCCGGCTGGCCAACAGCGTGTACTCCGGATTGGTGATGAAGGGATCGCCCTGACTGACGGTTCCTCCCTCGATATGAAATTTATCCTGCACCGTATGAAAATCGCGAAAGGGAATCTCGTTCAAATCGACCAAAGGCGCGATGTCATTCCGATGGACCTGATCCCCATCCCGCATCCAAAAGCCTGGAACGCTGTCGGCCTTCACTCCACTTTCTATCGTGTCGAAAAAGTCGACCACCGCATGATCCACTTCTCCGACCGAGATGTAATCCGCGATATCGATGCAACGCTCAGGAAGGAAGGTGGGGTGCATCCCTCCCCAAAGGATGGGCAAGCCCAACTCATGACGAACGCGCTCCGTCAGGTACTTGGCCATTCGGTGGAAAGCACTGGCTCGCACTGAGAAGCCCACGAAATCAATCTCGCGCTCACGAAGCAAACCAATCAGGGCTTGCACCTCATCTTCTGCAGGCCAAGGAAAACGGTTGTTCACCCAATCCTTGAAATAAATTTCGGTGACCTGAAAGCCCGCTTCACGCAAAGGCGTGGCCACGTGACGCACACCATTGTTCTCAAGGGCGTACAGGCTAATGATGGCAATTCGTAGATTCTTATTCATACTCTTTCCCAATTTAGCGCACCTTCGACCAATTCGCGCACACCGATTTTGTGTTCGTATCGGTTACCCTTGAATTAAGGAGAGTCTGTCATGCTCGTTGTCGTGGGCGCAAATGGTCGTACAGGAGTACAAATTATTCGCGAAGCGCTACGTCGTGGACGACAAGTCAGAGCCGTGGTTCGAGACGATCGCGATGCACGCAATTTGGATGACGTCATCGATGTTCAGTCGATCAGCTACGCCGATCCAGAGCATTACTCTTCGCTCGCTCCTGCGCTTTCAGGAGCGCAAGAAGTCATCGTTTGCATTGACCCTCGAACAGGAGGTCCTGGATCCCCCTTGTATGCAGATGAAGCCGCACCCAACGTCATTCGCGCCGCTCACGAAGCCGGCGCCAAAGCCATCATCTACATGTCTGTGATGGGTGCATTTCGTTGGTCACCCAACAAAATGAATCGTCTTGCATTTCATTTAGACCGCGGAGTTCGAGCGCAGGAAGCCCCTTGGACCATCCTGAGAGTCAGCACCTATATGGACGAGATCATTGATGGACATGTTCGCCCACCCGATGGTGGCAAAGGGCACCGGATCTCCAAATCCAGCCGTTATTCGCCGATCTCACGACGAGAAGTGGCCCGTATGGCACTCGACTATCTGCCCAAGGCCGTAGCGGGCAGACAGGTTTGTGTGGGCGGGCCAGAGATTTTTACAGGCATAGAACTGGAAACATTGCTGTCTCGATGGCGCAAGCCCGGTCGAAGAACAACCAAGTTCCCACCGGTTCCTCGGGGCGATGTGTCGGTAATGCCGGAGTCGACCCATGTGACCATTGGGTGGACTCCTCAGGATCATATCGCAGCATTTCTGGACCCCACGGGGACGCCTGCAGCAGCGACTGAGCCTCCGCCCGTTTACGCCCGTCCCGAACCGTCTCCTCATCCGACAGATGCAGGGAAAGACTACAAAATCCAAAAGCCCTGGGGCTCAATCCTCCGGCGTGTGATTCATGACCAACTCGCTCAGGATCTGAGCCGGCTCGGCCTATCGCCCGACAACGTGCTCTTCGATTTCTCGCGGGCCCGAACCGTCAAAGGGGGCCGCTCTGCCGCAGCTCATGAGGGCACGTTTACCGCCATCAACAACGTCCGCGTCGTAGACCAGGACATGAATATTTGCATTCACTCGGGCAGTGTCGATTTTATGCGAGACAAGTTGGCCGAAGAGTTCCGGTGTTGGTGGACAGGAGATGGAATTCCCGAACCGATCTGGCGCGACCTCGACATGGGCGCTCAACGACGGATGGTGGCCTTAGGTCATTGGGATGGAGATCCCTTGATCGAAGCATTCCGCAAACTCAATGGCTGAGTAAAGAAGGCAATAAACGCCAGCAATTTACTTACCCAAAGGCCCATGGTAGCGTCCCGGAATCTCAACACCAATGGAGATTCTCATGGTTCGCTTTTTTGGACTCATGGCCCTATCGATCAGTTTATTCATTCCCAATTCAGCGAATGCTGCAAAGGATAAAGAAACCCGGGTGACTCGCAATCGCATCGAGATCTCAGGCAAAGTGCTCTTCGAGACAGGCAGCGCACAGATTCAATCCCGAAGCCATGCACTACTCAAACAGGTTGCTCAGGTCCTTAAAGAGAACCCCGACATACCCGACATTCTCATCGCCGGTCACACTGACGATGTCGGTGACGCCCAGCAGAACAAAAAGTTGTCGGCTCAGCGGGCAGATTCTGTCAAGAAGTACCTGGTCAGCCTTGGTGTACCCAACACACGCTTAGCAACAGCCGGATACGGCGAATCCCGCCCGCGCGCTTTAGGGAAGAGCAAACAGGCCAGAACAACCAACCGGCGCGTTGAATTCGTTCTCATCCGACCCTTTACAGTGTCGGCAGACGCGGGATTGATCTTAACCATGGCCTCAGGCGCAGACGGGGTCAGCGGAACGACCGGCATCATGGTTGGCGCAACCGGCCACTATGCTGTGATGGATATTCTCACGGCCGACCTGGGGCTCCAGTTCGCGCAACGAGGAGCATCGAGTGACGCCGGTGATCTCAAGATGTCCTTCATCGATGTTCCCATTACCGCAACCTACAGCGGACTTCCTCCGCTGGGACCCGTAATGCCGCACGTTGGTGCTGGGCTGATGTTCTCCCTACCCCTCAGCGCATCATTCGAGGGTGAGTCCGCAGAAAGCGCAATGCAAACCGGTCTGGTCATGAAGGTTGGAGGGGCCTACGAGGTGCCGATCGGATCGGTCTGGTCCAACATCCGCTATGTCAACGCTCTCAGTTCCGCCTCACCCGATGTAGACGGCGTAAAACTGCATTCGCTGACCATTGAGGCCGGCCTGACCTTTTAAGCCGGAGCCCAAAACATGGCCGAAACCAGCAGTCAGGGGCCTGGCTGCATCGGCTTGAGCTTGCGCTCCCAGTCCTGAACTCGAATCTTCAGGTTCTTACGCCATACTTCGAGTTCGCGTTGCGTAGGCCTTGGGTTGACGGGCTTAATTTCCCAAGCAACGCCCCCTGGACCATCCACAATCGGTTCCCCACACAAGCGCCTCAAAGCCTGAAAAGCGCGTTCGGGGATGTTTCTTCGACCATCCTTTGTGCTGATGAGCAAAATATCGAAGCCTTGCTCTTTCAACATCGTCAGATCTTCCCGATAGTCGTCGGACATCCCACGAGGGTCTTCGTGGTAGTACAGCCCGTTGATGTCATCAACAATGTGAAGGGAACGGGCCAAGGTATGGCCCTCCCGAGCAAAAAACTCAATGCGCTCCAACGGCACGGTGTTCGTGGGATGCTGATGCGACATCTGGCCCGCCAATGCCAACGCACGATTGGATGCATCCGCTTGGAGTGTCAGACCCACATCCAGCACAGCGCGCCCAGGATGATCGGCAAGGCGCTCCAAAGCCCAAGTTTTCGGTATCTGAAGCACGGGCCAGGGCCACTGTATGACCTGCCCAGCCGCGATTTCCACTGCTCCTACCGGAATAAGCAAGGCCAGCCAGCGCATGCGTAAGCCACTCACGGCAAATGCCACCAGAGCCGCTTGAGCCATCACAATCAAAGCCAAAAATCGAACAGGAAAGTTGACGGGCTCTGCGATCAACTCCAAGACACGGTTGAGCCACAACATCGGTAGCCTCACACGGCCTCCGCTGCCCGCCATTTTCAGTTCATCTCCACTGATCGTCAGATAGCTTCCCAACGAAAAGCACAAAGCCATAGTGGCAACCATGAGCCATGGTGCCGCCTCCCTCGGCCGACGAATGGCTCCAGCCAGAGCCAACAACGAAATGACCACGCCCAAGTATCGGCCGCCACCGTAACCCTGCTCATGCTCCGTGGTCGCCCGGCGACCGTAGGCAAAAAGCTGAGTCGGATCCAGGCGGCTTCCCGCCGTATCCGTGACCTGCTGACCCTTCTCCGCAAAGATGTGGGTGAGTGGAGGATCCCGGTCAAACGAGGGCGCCGCGTAGCTGATGGCAAAGACCCGACCAATCGGTACGACAATGATGATCAGTAATCCCGCCGCAAAGGCCATTCGCTGAAACATAAACTTGCGATCTGATGCCACGAGTAAATGCCACGCGCAGATAACGCCCACGGCCAATCCAAGGAAAAACCCAAGATAGAAGCAAGATAAGACCGCACCGACCATCGATAAACTGACCCATGCCCAGGCGCGCCATTCCGGCTCTCGTATCGCCTTCAACAATAGACCCAGCCCCAAGGGTAGCCACCACAAGTGCGTCAGTTCACCGACTCCGACGGTGACAAAGAAGGTGGTCGTACTGGAGGCCAACAACACCGTCCCTGCGGCAATTCCCGCCAGGCGATTTCCTTTAGTGAGCACCCGACCGAACCAACTTCCTACCATCCCAGTAGCAAAGAGATTGGCCATCACCAGAAGGTTGGAGAGCAGAATGATGCTGACAAACGGTGTGAGTACACTCACGAGCCCATTGAGAGGCTCAATCGGGTACAGGTCCATGCCCTCGGGCCAGTTGACCAAGTGCGTGTTGAACGGAAATTCACCTTCGCGCCAAACGCTCGCCCGCATCCACCACAGGGTCCACAGATGCTTCATCCCATCGGCCTTGGGACTGCCCAAGGCGTAGGTGGCGGGCTGCACAATGGTGGGCCAGGTCAACGTGGCGGTGCAAATAGAAAACCAGATGGCTTCTATCCATACAGCGCGCAACTTGCTGAGTACTGTCTGAATCATCGACCAGACTCTATCAGCCTATCGAACTATTTGGATCCACGAACCGAGGCGGGCAACTGAGGATCGGCCTCTGCACCCCGCACGTATTGATACATCGCGCTCAAACCATGGTGAACATAGTCGATGCGGACTTTGGTCTCGTTGAGCGCATAGCGAATACCGCCCATGACTTGGTAGGGCCGCGAGAACGCGTAGGTATCGTCCTCGGTGTATTGCATGGCCAAGCCCAAGCGCATCGCTTCACGGGTAGACTTCTCAAAGAATGCCGACCGGTCCGGAGCATGGCGAATGGCCAACTGGTAGGCCGCAGCCGTACCTTCTGCATAGCAAAAGGCCTGCATGGCAGGAAGCTCTTCTGGCATCTTGAAATATCCACCCACATAGTCGGGCCAAGGAGACCGATCGGGGCGCCATTGATAGGTATCGATCATCCACTGGGCGACTTCAAGGCCAAAGTCAGCCACTTCCTTGTTCCCCGTACGACGGTGGTAGGCGTTGGCGGCCATGACCGTCCAAGGACCCATTTGGACCAGAGACAAACGCGTTGTGTTGTCGAATATATAGTAGGGCCATGGGGCGTTATCAGCCTGCTTTTTGGCCCGTTCACGGAACAATGGCATGTAATAGGACCAGTAGTTCTCCAGTCCTTCTAGCCAACTGTCATCATCAAAGTACTCGGCCAAATACACCAGCGCGAGAGCCGCCTCGCCCGGCACGATATCGTTGGTTTGACCGTAATAGCTATGCCCCTTGGGAACATGGTAGCCCAAGAATCTGCCGCTATCCTCCGCCATGAACTGAGTGAACCGGCCCAGTTTCTGGAGAAGTTCATCGTACTCTTTGGTTTTGGCTTGGCGAGCCAAATCGATGATGCCCAAAATGTTGATCACCACCGTGCCTAACTTCACGTTGTTCCTAAACTTGTAATAGGCCATCTCACCATGTTCGGCGTCGGTCTCCGTCAACATATGACTCTGAGTAAACCCGAGAGTCTTTCGGGCCGCATCAAGGAACTCGGGCCGTGGCTCCATCTCGTAGGCTTGCACCAAGTTCCAGGTGGACAACGTGTGCCGAACGATGTTGTTCTCGTTCGCGTAACGGTTTTCGGAAGGCCAAAACTTATAGACCACAGAGCCGTCGGGTTGAAGATTCGCCAGGTACCACTCACCCGCACGCACCACGCCCTGACGAACAGATTCGATCGTGACTTCTTCTTCCTCTACGGTTTTGAAACCGCGAGTCAGTTTCACCAGCCGATCACCGGGCATTTCTGCGTAATGGAGTGTTCGGAATACTTCGAACCAACTGCCCTTTTCACGCCAAGGCCTGTTGTAGGGCATCCGACTGTACTGCGCGACCGCCTTCAAAAACGGAATCGGGCGGTTCAATGAGCGGGTGTAAGCGAAAGAACCCGGCGCGACGCCTCTGATTTTCTTAGCCGAGGTCAGGAAGAAAACCCCGTCCATGCCCAGTTCCCAAAAATTGGACAGGAATTGATCGTCGCGGTTCTCGATGTATGCGCGCTCGACCACGCGTTGAATCTCAATGTGGAGATCGTCAATGTGTTCACTCAGCGGTGGGAAGCCAAAGTACTCCACTCGACGACGATGCAACCGCTCCAGGTCCGTGACCAACTCTTCCATCGAGTTTTGAAGATTTCTATCTTGGGAGAAGGCGATAGCCAGTTCACGTCCCTGTCCTCTGAGCGTGGCAACAAACGTCCAATTTCCAGTCTCAGACTTCAGATCGGGAACCGTGGTCGAGGTCTCGCCCTTGAGACGTTCGCGAAGGTAGCGAACAATGGATGCGGCAAGCGGCTGAGGGAAAGAAACTACAGATTTACGAACGCGATAAATCAGCGCGTTCTCGCCCACTCGGACCAATTGAAACCGCTCCAGAAAATCGTGGTGAATGAGTCGAGCCAGAACCCGTGCACCCACATCTGTACTGGGGCTCAAGGTGTGGTGGACAATCACAGATCGGACACCGGCTTGATAAATCAGATCCGCGGCCTTGGCTTCATCGGTTTCCAGCAATGCAGCCTTAATCTCAGGATCATCGAAGAGCCCCCCCACCTCGATGGTGTCGGGCAAACCGGACACCTTGGCGGGGTCATCAACCAAGACCTTCCCTCGGTTACTCTCCACTTTAGCGATGCTCTCCTTACTCAACTTCTCGCCATCAATTTTCTCGAGGGCTCCCAAGACTCGGGCCTCAAAGCCACCCGCATGAGCGACGATAATTCCCTTTTTTGTGTAGGCGGTTGAGGTCGCTTTAAGTTCTTTCTTAATGTCCTTTTGAGGAGCCTCATTGCAAGACAATATGGCCACGGACAGTGCTGACAACAGCATCAGGATTCGCATCGATTTCTCCAAATGTCAGGCCTACTATGAGGTTCTTCGTTCCTTTGCACGCTTCCAGGTGGAAGCCACCCAAAATTGCTGTGGGTAGAGCCACATAATCAAGCGGATACTCTGTCTATAGAACGAAGCCTGAGGTGCCTGGCCACACACTGTCCAGCCTTCGAACAAGGAGCCGAATTAGCGCCGGGTTCCGGCTTCGCCTCTCTAAAGCCCTCGAGACGGGTTCAGGAGATCAACTCCATACCGCGGCTAAAACGATGTCATCTCCATCGCCTATCTGCTCCAAAAACAACCACGAGGCCCCCAAACGGGCAGTCGTCGCCATCCCCAGTTCCATTACCGCATCCAGAGTCGCTGAAAAGCTGCGGGTGGCGTAGAGATCCTCTTCAAAAAGAGCGTCGTCAGGAGCCCACGCAAACCGCCCACTTCGCGGATGAAACGTACCCAAGACTCGCGTACTAAAACGTGATGTTCCACCACTCTGGTCCAGCACAAGAGTCTGATCGTCTGGGGTGATGTCCCACCCCGACCAACTCCCTCTCCGCCGACTTGTTTCCGCATGGACGGCCACCATGCCGGCTTCTTGAGCCGCAATCATGTCCTTATACTCGTAGGCCTCCAGCGGATGGCCAGGGGCTTCCGGTATTCCCAGATCGTTCAGTACGGCTTCGTCCGCATCGTCATCGAACAGGGGAATCATCTCCACCCGATCTTGTGCGTCCCGGACCACAGCAACTGCACCCCGATTCCAAGGCATACCGGCCGCCATGTTGCGATGCATGCGATTTATCGCTGCTTCCAGAGGCTGGATACCCTCTTCGGCACCGCGTGGATCGGGAGGGCCTCCTCCATAGGGCAAAGGGTGGGTCTCCAGATCGGTCAACACAACACGGTCGCCCCGAAACTCGAAACGAATCACAAATCGACGGACCCCGAACGGCCCACAAATCTTCATCAGCGCTCGATCGACTCCCGCGGCGCGAGCAAAACGCCCCACTTCGTCTTCCAAGTCTTCGGGCTCTCGCCCATCCAGTTGCCGATCAAACCATCCCATGGGACAAGCCTACTCCGTAATCGGCCAGGTGTCGGGCATCGGCGCTTTGGGCGGACACAAATCGGGCCCCGTCATGCCCAGATGGTGGAGCAGAAACGGCGTATTGGCATCGATAGGCTGTCCTCCGCCGTAGCGCTTATCGCCGCGGAGCGGAATGCCAACAAAAGCGGCATGAACACGAATTTGATGCATCACTCCCGTGGTGATCGTCGCTTCCCAAACCGTCTGACCCTGGTGTGCAAAACCCACTCTTCGAAAGCGGGTATACGCGTCGTACCACTTGCCTCGATGCGGTGTATTCGCTCCACGCTGACAAATCATGGCAGCGCGTTTCCTTTTGTGATGGGCAATCGGCACCGCAACCTCATGTTCGTCCCACGGCACCTCGCCCTCCGAGACAAAACGATAGACCTTTTGCAAGCGACGTTCCGAAAACAAAGCCCGAAGCCACTCGAGATCGGATGGGCTGCGAGCAGACAGGACCTGGCCGGACGTCGGGGTATCCAGCCGATGAACAATCCCACCAGCAAACCGTTCATCCCAACCCTCTGACGACAACCCCGTTCGTGCCAACAAACAGTCACCCTCCGGATCGGCATGGGGTGGGAATACAGGAATCCCCGCGGGTTTGTTCCATGCCTGCCATCGCTCACTCTCTCCTAGAAGAGCGCTCATCGTCGCACGGCCATCAAGGCGAACAGGAGGCCCAGCATCCCACATACTGTGGAGGCCGAATACATGATGGTCGTGTCCCAGTTGGTCACAATCCAACTCGCACCCATGACACCCACCGTGCTTCCTATGCCACCCACAGCCAAAGAAAACAGTCCTTGCGCACTCGTGGTGACCTCAGCCGGTGCGCGTTGATTCATCAAGGTCACACCCGCAATCCAGAACATCCCAAAGGTGATGCCATGAATGGTATTGACCAACACGATCAACCAAGGACTGACAATGACGGTCATCAATGCCCAGCGAGGAATGGCCAGCACCATCGATAAAAGAAGAAGGCGTTCAGCGCCCATGACTGAAAGAATGCGCGCTGACAGACCCATCAAGAAAATCTCGAGGGCCAGCCCCCCGGCAATGGCCCACCCCGTCCACATGGCTCCATGGCCAAGGCCATCGATATGAACAGCAATAAACGATGTGTTGCCCACATGGGGCGCAAAATGAAATGCCGCAGCGGGGATAATCCATCGGACAAAGGGATCGCGAACCAGCGTCTTTAAGGCCGGCAAAATCTCGACCCGCTCGATCGCATCCGTAGACGGCATGGCGAGAGCGAGCACCAAAAACAAGAATGAGACGACGGTCACCGCCTCCAAGGCGCCAATAGTCGTGTAATCCACCAACCAGCCGACACCGACGACGCCGATCATAAAACCAACGGAGCCCCATCGCCTGACACGGCCGTAATCCTTCCTGTCTGGCAAGGTCTTCAATGTCAATCCATCCAGCACCGGCCCTGCAGGAGCTCTACCGATGGCCAGAATGAACATCGCCACCACCACCCACCAGTCCGAAGGCACCATCATCAGCATAAAAGCGCCGGCGGCGGCAATGGCTCCACCCAGACGGACCATGCGGGTGGGCGCCTGGAATCGATCCGCCAGGATGCTCCAAACGGGTACAACGACCAGACGACTAAAGGGCAGAGCACCCAAAGCGGCCGTCAATATCCACCCATCCACTCCTCGTCTCTGGAGTGTCAAAGCCAGGTACGGCACCAAGGATCCAAGGCCAAGGTAGGACATGCCAAACATGGCACCCAACCAATAGTGCATGGATCTGTTTTCCGTTCCTTTGATCAAGCCTTCCTCCTGCGTAAAGCTACCTCGGGACCACTGTACTGGCTCGTTTCATATGACGACTTGGTTCCGACCTCGCCGCAGATCGAATTATGCGATCTACGTCATGGCATTTGTCCACCTTCACAATCGCAGCCAATACTCGATCCTAGATGGCGCAATGCGTCCCGAAGAGATCGTTAATCGGGCCACAGAATTGGACATGAGTGCCATCGCACTCACAGACACCTGCAACCTTTATGGTGCTGTCGAATTCTACAAGGCCGCCAAAAGCGCAGGCGTTCACCCCATCTTCGGTTCCGAACTCTGGCTCTGGCCGGACGGGGTGGACACGTTCAATGATCGAACTCCCGACGGCGGCTGGAACCTGGTCTTTTTGATTGAATCCCATCAGGGCTACCAAAACCTGTGCGCTTTGGTCACCCACGCCATTTTTGATGGAATGCATTTCCGTCCGCGCATCGATCTGCAACAGTTATCCTCATACAAGGAAGGGCTGATCGTTCTCACCGGTGGAATACACGGTCCCATGGGGCTCAGCTGCCGAGGTGATCTCGATGTGGCCCAAGAGCGGGCCGAACAACTCCTATCGATCATGGGTCCAGACCATCTCTTTCTGGAACTCCAAGATGTGGGCATGCCCGGTCAGGCCGATGCCAACGCACGCACCCGAATGATATCCAAAGCACTCGGGATTCGGACGGTTGTGACCAATGATTGCCGATATGTGCACAATTCGGATGCGATAACGCTAGACCTGCTGAACTCTATCGCCCGCGGAGAAACCCTTGACTCTCCCAGTCGACAGGGGCTGCCCACTGATCAGCAATACATCAAAACTGAAGCAGAGATGCGCGAGCTGTTTCCAGATGATGGGGCCGCGATCGACATCACTGTCGACATCGCCCAAAGATGCCAGTTCAAGTTCACCATGGGCACCTACTACTTCCCCGCCACCAAGCCTCCCGACATCAAGGAAGGCGAGAACGCAGACCAGCCCGACACGGATGCCAACTGGGAATTTTTCTACTCCGCTTTTCCGCCGCCAAAGGACTATGGGCTCCCCCCTCCAGAAGAGGCCATCCCGGATCGACCCGAAGGCGCAGGCAACATCAACGGGTATTTCCGATGGTACTCCGCCCAAGGGCTAAAGCTCCGCCTCACGAATCTGCCGGAATCCGAACATCAGGTCTATTGGGACCGTTTGGAATTCGAACTCGACATCGTGATCGAAATGGGATTCCCCGCCTATCTTCTGATCGTTGCCGAGTTCATCAACTGGGCCAAAGATGAAGGCATTCCGGTCGGACCCGGCCGCGGCTCAGGTGCCGGATCGGTCATCAATTGGGCCATGCGAATCACGGACATTGATCCAATTCGGTTCGGACTGCTGTTTGAACGCTTTTTGAATCCCGAACGCGTCAGCATGCCGGATATCGATGTGGACTTCTGCCAGGACCGTCGAGAAGAGGTCATCGAACACGTCCGCCATAAATACGGAAGCGACTTGGTGAGCCAAATCATCACCTACGGAAACCTAAAGGCCAAGGCAGCCACAAAAGACATCGCCCGTATCGTCGGACTCGACTTCAACGCCTCCAACCGAATCGCCAAACTGATCCCTGACGATCTGGGAATAAAACTGACCGACGCCGTCAGGGAAGAAAGCATTGCGGATCGCATCGCCGGGGATCCGGTTGTCGGCCGTTTGTTCAACCTGGCCCGACGCGTGGAAGGGATGACCCGGCAAACAGGTGTTCACGCAGCGGGCGTGGTCATCGCCGACAGGCCGCTGGTCGAACATGCCCCCCTTTATCGGGATGGACCCGAGGGTGGACCCGTCGTCCAATACGAGATGAAAGCCGCGGAAGGCGTCGGCCTGATTAAATTCGATTTCTTAGGGCTCAAGACCCTCGACCAGATTCGCGACGCCATCACCATGATTGGTCGAAATACTGGCGAGTATCCGCGGATGGAAGATTTACCGCTCGAGGACGAAGCGACTTTTGCGCTGCTTCAAAGAGGAGACGGACTCGGAGTTTTCCAAGTCGAGTCCTCTGGAATGCGCGAGCTCCTCACGCGACTGCGCCCGTCCAATATTGACGATCTGATCGCCTTGTTAGCGCTATACCGTCCCGGCCCTTTGAGCTCCGGCATGGTCGATACATTCATCGATTGTAAACACGGCCGGAAGGCGGTGCAGTACGCCCACCCCAGCCTGGAGCCCATCCTTAAGAGCACCTATGGGGGCATCGTCTACCAAGAGCAAGTCATGCAGATCGCGCAGACCTTGAGTGGGTACTCACTGGGCGAAGCTGACCTGCTCCGACGCGCCATGGGTAAGAAGAAAAAAGAGGAGATGGACAAACAGAAAGTCCGATTTGTGGACGGCGCTGTTGAGAATGGCATCGAAGAGCAACTCGCCGACGAGATCTTTGAACTCCTTGCCTTTTTTGCCGGATACGGCTTCAACAAGTCCCACTCGGCCGCCTACGGGATGATTTCGTACCAAACGGCTTGGCTCAAAGCTCATCACCGCTCTGAGTACATGGCGGCCATTTTGAGCATTGATCGCAACAACACCGATAAAGTTTTGCTGTACATCGGTGACTGTAAGCGTGCGGGTATTGAGGTTTTACCGCCCGACGTCAACTCCAGTCTCGCCCACTTCGATGTTCCTGCCGACAATAGGAATCAAATTCGATTCGGCTTGGCGGCCGTAAAAGGAGTGGGCACCGGTGCTGTCGAAGCCATCATCGAAGCCCGAATCGAAGCTGGAGGCGCATTTCAGAACTTCGCCGATTGTGTGGAACGACTGGATTTCGGTCGCGTCAATAAAAAAGTTCTGGAGAGTCTCGTTAAATGCGGTGCATTCGACTGGACTGACAGGCCACGTCACCAACTCATGAAGTGTGTCGATCAAGCCATTTCAGTGGCCCAAAAAGTTCAACGCGATCAACAATCGTCTCAAACGTCCCTGTTTGGAGGGGCGATGGCCGATCAAGTTCGACCACAAATTCGATATCCAGATGTGGGTGAATGGCCGACATCAATCAAGCTCGGTCACGAACGCGAAGCGCTTGGATTCTTCATCACTGGACACCCCGTGGAAGCTTTTCGGGATGTGATTGAACAGGCCGCGACATGCACAATCGATCAACTGCCCACCCGACAGCACGAAAGCGAAGTCACTATCGCCGGTATGGTCTCCGCCCTCCGCAAAGTCCGGACGAAGCGCGGCAATGACATGGGTTTCGTCACACTTGAAGACGAATTGACCAGTGTCGAATGTGTGTTCTTTTCCGATCCTTGGCTCAATTCTCGTGCGGCCCTGACAGCGGAAGTCCCCTTACTGGTCAAAGGAAAACTTGAGAAAAGGCAAACCGATGCTGGAGAAGAGTGCAAACTGATCGCCGAATCCGCCGAGCTATTGACCGAAGTTCGCGAGCGCCGAACACGGCTCGTTCACGTCATGCTGGAACTGAATGAAATTGTAAGCCATGCCGATGCATTGTTGGAGCTCTTCAAAGCCTCACCAGGAAGCTGTCCGGTCCACCTTCATGTCCGTTTACCGGATACCGCATGGGTAGAACTCACACTGGGTGGCAGCATCCGCGTCATCCCCGATGACGGGCTTTTACAAGGGATCGAAGTGCTGACACGACGTTCCAACGCCGTGAGGCTCGCATGACCTTTGCTATGTGGTGGATTCTTCCCGCATTGGCCATTGATCCCGTAGTGGAAGCGGTCGAATCGGGCCAAATCGACTGGACCCATATGAGGCTCGAAATCACGGCCCGATCCGATCGGACGGTGGGGGCCTGGAAAAACGTCAGAGTCCAAGAGCAAGACGCGCTGGACCGCCTAAAACCCCTCATCGACGATGCTGCTCGTCGCGTGCGCTTTGATTCAGCTCGGCAAGCTGATGACCTGCTATCGAGTGACGAGGGCGGAGCTCCGGCCAACATCATTCGGCGACTGGACGATGGTCTTGGCAGCTGGAGAGTCCGAGAAACCCGCTACCTAAGCAACGGTGGTGTAGAAATGGACGGCGTGCTTGAAATCCACCGTTGGCTACGCCCCATGCTTCTTTCTCTGTCCAAGCCGAGGGAACGAGGTTCACCCAAAGAGGGTCCCACGGGCGTGTTGATCGATGCGCGACATCTCGACTTCAGGCCGTGCCTTGCTCCAGAGGTTCGATCGCCGGACGATACTCCTCTGGTCCACCCCTCTATGGTGCAAGCCGAGATCCTCCGCAGTAAGACACCCGTCATTTACGTCCGCGATCCAGCCGATCCCATCGCTGCAAATCGCGCGGGCCCCCACCCCATCTTTCTTACTGCGGAGTCCAGTCAACGGGACTGCTTACTGTACATGTCACCATCTGATTCGCAGCTATTGAAAAATAGCGCCGGGTTTTCAAATGCCGTGGCGGCAGCCAAAGTAGTTATTGTAGTGACACCATGATTCGACGTACTCCAAGCAGCTTATCCGGTGGCCCGATGGGTCGACCGAGGCTCAACCGTCCCGCGCCTCCCGGGCCCAGCATCGCCGAACGACTGGCATGGGCAGCCATTTTCATCGCGATTTGCTCTGGTCTTATCTGGGTACTGTGGCCGATTTTCAGCATTCTTCTTGCCTCGGCGGCCGTCGCCTACCTGCTCGACCCCGTCGCCGATCGTATGGAAGCTCGAGGCTACAAGAGAGACGTGGGCATTGGCATCATATTCGCAGCCGCGTTCACACTCATCACAGCCTTTGTACTGATCATGATCCCCATGATGGCCGGTCAATTTATCGAACTGAGCGGCAATGTCCGAGGCTACTTGGACAACCTTTCGAACATCCTAAAGCCGGCCGTCAGCTTGATCGAATCCCAAACGGGCCAGACGATTCCTGTCGATGTCGAGAGCCTGAAGGCCGAACTTCCCGATCTACTCAAGCGACTTTCGCCGGACACCAAGGCCGGTATCACTGACTTTGTCGGTCAGTTTTTCGCATCAAGTCTGGGGTTGTTTACAACCATTATGAATCTGGCATTACTGCCAATCTTCAGTTTCTACCTACTGAGTGAATGGGATCGCTTGGTCGCTTTTATTGCCGATTTGATTCCTGTCGGTCAGCGGACTCGAACGACACGTTTAGCAAAAGCGGTCGATGAACGGCTGGCTGCATTCGTTCGGGGTCAGATCACCGTCTGCTGTGTACTCGCCATCCTATACAGCCTCGGTCTCTGGATGGCTGGCATCGATCTCGCCTTTACCGTTGGAATGCTAGCGGGGGCCCTCTTTGTCGTCCCCTATTTGGGAACCGTTGTGGGAGCTGCCTTGGGCGCAGTGCTGTGCCTCATGAAGTTTGGGCTAGACATTCACCTGCTGTACGTCGCGCTGGCGTTTGCCATCCCGCAATTTATCGAGAGCTGGTACCTGACCCCTAAGGTCGTCGGCGACAAGGTCGGACTGCATCCTTTGGTGGTCATGATCGCCTTACTTGCCGGCGGGGGTTTGGCCGGAATCTGGGGAATGCTCCTCGCCATACCGCTCACTGCCGTCCTCGACGTGCTTGCTCGTGAAGGGCTCCACATCTATCGTTCAAGTGCCGCTTTTCGCGGGGGACGGGGGTGAAGGACCTGACCTGGTCATGGATCGGGCGGGTACCCTACAGACAAGCACTTGATGACCAACATCAACGACGTGATGCCGTCATTAACGGAGAAGAAAAAGAGATTATTTGGATGCTTGAGCATGAGCCCGTGATCACCACAGGTCGTCGTTCGGTACCGGGACTGGTTTCAAAAGAACACCTGCTTAAATATGGCATCGACCAGGTGCAGACCGAGCGGGGAGGACTCGCTACCTACCATGGGCCCGGCCAACTGATCGCCTACCCGATTATCGATTGCTGGGAGCGCGGAATGGGGGCTCGAGGGGCGGTACACGCCATGGAACAGAGTGTGATCGATTGGTTAGACTCGCTGCGTATCCAAGCCGTAAGGCGACCCGGCTTCCCTGGTGTCTGGGTCAAGGGCAACAAAATTTGCGCCATCGGTATGCATTTCAAGAAGGGGGTGTCTATTCATGGCATCGCCATTAATCTCAGCGATCAACTTGAGGGGTTCAATTTCATTACGCCCTGTGGAATCACGGATGCAGGGATCACCTCAGTACACCGCGAGGGGGGGCTGGACATCACGGCAGAAACCGCCGCCCCCTTGCTTGCGACTCACATTGTTCGCAACCTGCTCCACCCGACATGTACGATGAAAACACGATCACCTAGTACGGGTTGACGCTACGCGAGGTCAGTATTAAGTCCCGGCGCCTTATAGGCACGTAGCTCAGTGGGAGAGCACCGTCCTGACACGGCGGGGGTCGGCGGTTCAAATCCGCCCGTGCCTACCATCCAAAGCCCCGAAGGTTCACGATCCTTCGGGGCTTCTTCACGAAGTTCGATTGACACGCGCTCCTTTGAGGGCTAAAACGCGGCGTTCAACCGCCCGCGCGCACGTGTGGGTCTTTTTTTTTCACTACCCCCGGAGATTTCTTGCGGCGACGTCCACGTAAAGGGTTGCGACCCGAAGTCGATAAAAGCGCACCTCGTGTAAACAACCAGATTCGTGCCCCTCGCGTTCTCGTCATCGATGAGGCGGGCAACAAGCTGGGTGAGTTTCTCACAGAAGATGCGATAAACCTTGCTAAAGACAGAAGCCTCGATCTTATCGAAGTTGCTCCAAATTCCCGCCCACCGGTCTGTAAGGTCGGAGATTACGGGAAGATGAAGTACGAAAAGAAGAAGAAAGAAGCCGCTTCAAGAAAGACCCAGACCACCATTACCGTCAAAGAGATCAAACTCCGCCCCAAAACCGACCAACATGACTTCGACGTTAAGTTGAAGCACGCCCGCCGATTCCTTGAAAAAGGTGACAAGGTCAAAGTCACAGTCCGCTTCCGCGGTCGTGAAATGGCCCACAAAGAAATCGGTGAGCAACAATGCATGCGCATCGCTGAAGCGTGTGGCGAACTGGCCACCATCGAAGCGCATCCCCGGATGGACGGGCGGCAAATGTTTCTAATCCTAGCACCCAAAAAGGTGTAGCAGGAAGGGAGAGCCCAAAATGCC
>Ga0163180_10000032_pt1 | contig 72381 bp, 53 predicted proteins | sample AtlANTMetagenome_2_FD_109647 | JGI IMG/M metagenome (GOLD analysis project Ga0163180, IMG submission 109647) | Marine eukaryotic phytoplankton communities from the Atlantic Ocean - Atlantic ANT 4 Metagenome | ecosystem: Environmental > Aquatic > Marine > Oceanic | place: North Atlantic Ocean...
CTGGATCAGGCTTTCGCCCATTGTCCAATATTCCCCACTGCTGCCTCCCGTAGGAGTCTGGGCCGTGTCTCAGTCCCAGTGTGGCTGATCATCCTCTCAGACCAGCTACCCATCGTACCCATGGTAAGCCGTTACCTTACCATCTAGGATTAAATAATGGGCCGCAGGCCGATCCTTTGGCGCCCGAAGGCTTTCAACCGGAGTCATATGCGGTATTAATCCAGGTTTCCCTGGGCTATCCCCCACCAAAGGGTACGTAACCTACGTGTTACTCACCCGTTCGCCGCTGTCCGCCACCGAAGTGGTTTCTCGCTCGACTTGCATGTGTTAAGTCTGCCGCTAGCGTTCGCTCTGAGCCAGGATCAAACTCTCCAGTTTGATTCTGTTTATACTCTATGAATTAACGGAACAGTTATTTCCGTTTCACTTTAAAAAAGTTTGCGTTTTTTGCTGCTCCGATTCAACGGAGCTGCTGTCTGCATTTCAAAGACCGATCCGAGGCCAACACAAGTCTTTCGACGGTGCACAAGGCGCCCCCCAAGGGACCCTGCTGACCTTAGAACCCCGCGGTTTTATCGAGTTTTGAAAATCCCGTCAAGAACTTTCTGTCGATTATTCCGGAATTTCCGGAAGGGGTCGCGAGGAGGTTTTAAAGAGCTGAAAGGGAGACGAAGCGCCTGTCCTTCCTGCGGCCCCGGTGGTAGTGACCTCCGAAGCCCACGGCTTTTATGAAGACCGCGTCTGAGAGTCAAGCTTAGGCGGAAAGAAAGATCCGCATTGAGGCGATTTTGTAGGCCCAAGCAGCGATCATGAAACCAAAAAATGCCGTTACAAGCTTAATTTCTATACCATTGAAACGATCGTGTATCGCGGACCACCTGGATCTCGGATGGATCAACTCCATTGCAGAAATGATCGCCAAAAATGCCGTCAGAAGAAACAGAACAACACCGAAAGGCTGATTTCCTATGGCGGCCAGCCACCGGAGATCCGCCATCAACGCGAAGGTCGTCGTCATTCCACACATCGGACAGGGGACATCAAATTCATTCAGGATCACACAACCATTCAAACCCAACTGCATATGCGTGCCGACGCCCGACGGATCGGGTTCAAGCCCCACCGACAGCGCGAGAATTGACCCCGCCCCAATTAAGAGAAGTGTATTGAGGGCCTTATACAGGCCCAGGCTCACGCTTCAGATTCAGCAGGAAGTGCAGCTTCGATCATCGCCGCCACGGAGGCTGCGTCCCGATCGATCTCGTCCAGACGTTGCGCTACCTGCCCTTTGAGCTGTTGGAGCTCACTCGCCAGGTTCAACGCGGTGAGCATGGCCACCGTGTATTCATCAAAGGACCGTGTCCGCTCAGCGGTCTCCGTCATCCGCCGATCGAGGTCGGCTGCGAGCTGGTGGAGATCTTCGGCATTATCGTCGCCACGAACCGTGTATTCACGTCCGCGAATGGTAATTCTTACTTGCATACCTACCGTTATCGGGGGACACCCAAATCCGTCAAACTACTGAGGGCTCTTCCTGAGCGAGAAGCGCATCCACAAAGGCCTCAGAATCAAAAACTCGAAGATCATCCATGCCTTCACCCAGACCAATCAGTTTGACCGGCAAGCCCATTTCTGCACCCACTGCGACCACCACTCCACCTCGTGCGGTTCCATCCAGCTTGGTGAGAACGACACCGGTCGCACCGACGACATCTTTAAACGTACGGGCTTGTGACAGGGCATTCTGACCAATCGTGGCGTCCAAGACCAACAACACTTCATGAGGGCATCCGGGCAAAGCCTTATCCATCACTCTGACGACCTTCCCCAACTCATCCATCAACTGTGACTGAGCCTGCAAACGACCGGCAGTATCGCAAATAATGACATCGACACCCCGTGCGATCCCAGCCTCAATCCCGTCATAAATAACGGCAGCCGGATCCGCGCCCTCTTGGTGAGCAACAACGGGCACTCCGACTCGCTCCCCCCACACTTGAAGCTGTTCAATAGCGCCCGCTCGAAAGGTATCGCCAGCCGCCAACAAGACCTGCTTCCCTTCCTGCTTGTACCGATGAGCGAGCTTGCCTATCGTCGTGGTCTTACCGCTCCCGTTCACCCCAACCACCAACAAGACCAACGGTTTTTCAGCTCGAGTCTTTAGTGCATGATCACCTTGGAGGCGGCCCAACAACACCCCCCGTAATTGCGATCGAAGCTCAGCCTCATCCGTCGTCGCCTTGTCATCCAAAGCCGACACAATGTCCATGGCTGTCTTCACACCCACATCGGCGCTAATGAGTGCCTCCTCCAGCGCCTCTCGCCGAGCGCTACCCACAGCAGATGACGAAAACACGCTCGTAAGCGCGGCAGAAAAGGCCGACCGGGTACGCCCCAGGCCTGACAAAAATGAAGCCCCGGACACAGCCGTAGACGCGGAGCTATCATCGAGCTCCTCCGCCGAACGGACAGCGCGGTAGATGGCAAAGGCAGCCACGAGTCCAACGACTCCGGCAAAGACACCAATAATGTACGTGTTTTCCAACATGGGCCCGCCCTAATACGCGGACGCGTCAGCCTCAATCAAGCTTGACGCTTACCAACTGCGAAACACCGGCATTTGGCATGGTGACGCCGTACAAAGTGTCGACACATTCCATGGTTTTCTTGTTGTGAGTAATCACAATAAATTGCGAGAGTTTGGCCATCTCACGAAGCAGGTTGTTGAACCGCGCACCGTTCGCCTCATCCAAAGGCGCATCCACCTCATCCAGGAGACAGAAGGGGCTGGGCTTGACCTGAAAAAGGGCAAAAATGAGGGCGATAGCCGTCATCGCCATCTCGCCACCAGAGAGCAGAGCAAGGTTCTGAAGACGCTTACCCGGGGGCTGCACCTCGATGTCCACACCGGTCTCAAGCATGTCCTCTTCGTCCGTCAGGACGAGCCGTGCACGGCCACCACCGACCAGCTTGGGGTACCCCTCTTGAAATAAAACATTGACCCGATCAAAGGTCTCCCGGAATCGCTCTCTACAGGTTCTGTTGAGCTGAGCAATGGTATTCCGGATCCCGCGCACCGACTCCTCAAGATCCGCCCGCTGCGACTCGAGCGTGTCGTGACGCGATTTCACTTCTGCATATTCCTGGACCGCCACCAGATTCACTTCACCCAGACGGTCCAATCTTCGCTTGGCTTCGGACAGGCGCTCCACCCACTGCTCGATCAAGGTCACGTTCTCCAGCATAGAGGGCTTGATGCACAGATCCTCAAGCTCATCATCGGCGACCGGCTCTGACATTTCCTCATCAGGATCATCCGATTCTGTCACGACCGGTCGCGCCTCAGCGGGCACCTCTACGAGCACCTGCCCATTGCGTTCCAGCCGATCCAGAAGGCCTGTCACGCTGACCTGATACCGCTCATCAAGCTGAGCGCGGATTTGCGATATTTCTGCCTTGATTTGATCAATCAACCGCTCCAATTCCATGCGTTCAGCGGTGGCCGCCTCTCGCTCATCACGCAGCCCACGGACCGACTCCTCCGCTGTTCTGAGGGTGTCGCGAGCCTCTGAAATCTGCTGTTTGGTGGCGTCAATCTTTGCCCTAAGCGTGCTTTGGTTCTCGGTAATTTCGGCCAAGTTGTCGACCAGACGCTGCTCATCGCTCACCAAGTCTGCAATCCGCTCCCGAGCCTGGGCCATATCCCGCTCACAGGCGGCTACTTGCCGTGCAGCACTCTCCTCGGTCTGCTGAGCCGCGTGCACGATCCGAGCCAGCCCCTGCAATCTTTGCTCAACACCCGAAAGCTCCGTCTTGGCCACAACCGCAGCCTGCCTCAGGTCCCGAGCATGCATTTCTTCATCCACCAAGGCCGCCTGATCGATATGTAGCCTCTCCTCACAGGCAACCTGCGCATCCTGCGCCGCCTCAATCGCACCAAATAAGTCTTGCTGCTGACTATCGAGACTATCGATCATCTCTTGTAATGCCAGTCGTTCCGAATTTAGGCTGGCCAGTTGCTGGTCCCGCTCTTCCTGAGCTTTCTCAAGACGCAACCGTTCCGCTTCCGCCGACCGCTGAGCAAGCTGGGTCTCCGCAACCCTTTGCCGGCCCTGATTGTAGGCAACCTGGGCACGCTCCTGGGTAGCAAGAGCATCCTCCTGAACCCGAGTGAGGCGTTCCACCTCCGATTGAGCAGTGACCACATCGGCCTCAAGTGCAGGCACAGATACCGCCAGTTCCGCCAACTCACGCCGACGTTGAAGCACGCCCGTGGCATTGGTTTTCGCTGGTCCTACCCGTATCTCGCCTCTTGGCGTCAAAAATACCGGGTGCGAATCGGGCCCACCCGACACTAAGTACGCGCCTCCATTCCGTTGATGGAGTTCGATGGCCGTCTTTAAATCGTCTACTTCCTGACAATCACCTAAGATGCGACTCAGGGCACCCCGGCCGGCATCGTTGTTCACAATTTCGGACAACGTTCCCGAGGCCGGCGCGGCATCGCCCAACAAAAGCATATTGATGCGTCCCTGCGTCGCTTCAGCCACGCGAACTGCCGTCTCAGCATCTGGCACCAAGACATACTCCAACTCATCGCCGAGTGCAGTGGCTACCAAAGCCTCAAGCGCTTCCGGGACATCGAGGTGATCCGCGAGCGTACCCATCACACCATCGATTTCCAGGGCTTTCTTGGCGTGCTCTTCCAGCCCTTCATGAGCAGCTTGAACCGCCTGTATGGATTCAAGCCGAGCGCGCTCTTGGCCCGCCGTACGTTCCGTCTGGAGCAGGTGGGTCTCAGCCGTCCTTCTCAACGTCCGGGCCTGCGACAAGGCTTCACGACTCTCCGCAAAAGCGGTATCGGAAGCATTGGATGCAGTCACCGCCTCGTCGAGTTCAGATTGGCTACCATCAAAAGCCTTTCGGGCAGAATCCAGCGCATCACGATGATCACCGATGGCATCCGTCGCCACCTGAATCCTAAATCCAAGATCCGCAATGCGGCCTTCCACATCCTCTCGGCGCAATCGACCGGCCTCTTTACTGGCCCGATCTCGCGCGAGCGCTCGTATCAGTTCCAGAACCTCTGCCTTTGCACCCTCGATTTTCTCCCGACGCAAACGCACTGCGCCTTCAGCACTATCAGCGACCGTCATGGCCTCATCGACCCGCCCTCGAATATCTCCAGCAGCGCCATCGACACGTTCGTATTCCAACTGCGCTTCTTGCCGACGCTCACTGCTGACCTTCAGTTCCTGTTCGGCAGACTCCTTGGCACCACTCAATCTCTCTATTCTTTCCGTCAACTGAGACGCTTCACGCCCTTGGTACATGCGCGCTGACTCCCGTTCACGCCGCGTCGCCTCCATCTCCGCCAATTCGTCTCGCATACCGCCCAGAACGCTCTCGAGGACGTCAACAGCCTCTCGTTTCGACCCTATTTCTTCGTCTTGACGTTCCAGCTCTCTGCGCTTTGACTCCTCGGTCGTCGTTGTGGCGCGAAGACGTTCAGCAATCGCGCGCCGATCTCCCGCCAACCCGGAGTATTTTGCGAGTCCAAGGTAAACCTCACCCTGCTTGACCTCCGTTCGAAGCCGTCGATATCGAGTGGCTTTAGTGACCTGGCGCTTCAATGAACGCAGCCGGGTCGAGAGATCGTCGACCAAATCTGTCGCACGCTCAAGATTTCGGTTCGTACCCTCGAGCCGAAGCTCCGCTTCGCGCTTCTTAGCTTTGTAGCGTGAAATACCTGCGGCCTCTTCGATCAGGGACCGTCGCTGTTCTGGCTTGGCTTTGACGATCTCGCCAATGCGCCCCTGTTCAATGAATGAATAAAGACGATTACTGGCACCCGTATCTCGGAAGATGTCTTGAATATCTTTCAGACGACAACGTTGCTGATTGATCAAATACTCACTGTTGCCATCACGAAATAGGCGGCGAGTGATCTGAATCTCCTCGCACCGTGCGAACTCTCCCGCAAAGGGTTCGCCACCCGCCTCAAAGGTCAGACTGACCTCAGCCACACCCATCGCATTCCGGCTGTCGGAACCCGCAAAGATGATGTCATCCATCGAGCGGCCCCGAAGACTCTTGGCCGACTGCTCACCCAGACACCACTTGACCGCGTCAACGACATTCGATTTACCACACCCGTTCGGTCCCACCACGCCACTGACTCCAGGACCAAAATGGAAACTGGTGCGGTTGGGGAAGGACTTGAAGCCCTGCAACTCAAGTTTACGAATGTGCATGAAGCGTACGGGGATGTTTTGCAAGCACGACTCTTGCGGCCGGGGAGACCACAGCAGCGCCCGCGGAGGGAGGTTTAATGTACCACATTCGACCCCCCCGGGCCGACGTGATGTCAAAGACTAACCGATGGCTCAGATCATGCGAGTGCGGCGATCAATGCAACGACCAGTGCAACCGGAATGGCCGCCGTCAGAAAACACCCCGGGCGTTGGGCGCGCTCACTCATCCGCTGCCTCCGCCGTATAGTCATTCAACAACTTTTGATACTCATGGTGTCCCCCGCCAATCATCATGTTGGCTTCCCATTCTGAGACTTGGCCCACAACCTTTCCGGGCACACCCATGACCTTGGAGCCAGGCGGAATTTTCTTACCCACCGGAATCACCGCACCCGCTCCAATGATCGATCCAGTTCCGATTTCACAATTGTCCAGCAAGATGGCGCCCATACCAATGAGGCAATCATCCTCAACGATGCATCCGTGAAGAATGACCCGATGACCTACGGTGCACCGGTCACCAATCCGTGTGGTCGACATGCCACCGGTGCAATGCGCAATCGTCCCATCCTGAATGCTTGTTTCTTCGCCAATGACTATCGCACCCTGGTCACCACGAAGCACGCACCCCGGCCACACATTCGCGCGGGCCTTTATGGTGACATCCCCTATCAGCACCGCGTTATCGTGTACCCAAGCGGCTGCATCAACAGTGGGACGCTTTCCTTTGTAGGACTCTTCCATGGAGTGCTCCTAACGAGAGAATGCAATGTTTCCAACGGATGAGCGTACAGTCAGCAGAGGCAGAACAATGAAACCCCCACTCACTACCGGTACCGGCTACCTTCTTTGGCTCGCGATGTTCATCGGCATTTGTGGCATTCACCGCTTCTATGCGGGCAAGTGGATCTCGGGCGCTATTTGGCTGTTCACCGGTGGCCTATGCGGCATCGGCCAGTTCGTTGACCTCTTCCTTATGGAATCCATCATCGACGAGGGCAATCGGAACCGACGATATTAGCTACCCGATGAGCACACCCGCCACGGTGCCCGTCATAAAGGCGGCCAGTGATCCGCCGATCACCGCTCGAATCGAGAGGTCCGCGAGATCACCCATGCGTTCAGGGGCTATGCCCCCGATACCGCCCAGTTGAATTCCGATGCTGGCAAAGTTGGCGAAACCGCACAGCGCATAGCTGGAAATAATCGCTGAGCGTTCAGACAAAACAGGAACGGGGCTATTCACCAACTCCCCCAGATGAATGTAAGCAATGAACTCCGTCAGCACGAGTTTCTCACCCAACAGGCCGCCCACTGTCGTGGCTTCAGCCCAGGGGACACCCATGGAAAATGCAATGGGGGAAAACACCCATCCCAATATCCGAGACAAACTGAGCGGCTCTCCCATGATCATGACCCAACCAATCATCCAATCCAACATCGCGATCAACCCTACAAATGCGATGAGCATCGCCGCGACATTAATGGCCAGCTTGACCCCTTCTGTAGCCCCACGGGCTGCCGCCTCAAGAACATTCCGATCCGGTTTCTCCACCGATATGGGTGTTGTTCCCATGGTGAACGGGGTGCCATCCTCCGGAACCATCACCTTGGCAATCGCAAGAGAAGCGGGAGCGGACATGATCGACGCTGTCACCAGGTGACCTGCGATTCCCGGAATGTCCTGTAAAAACCCAACATAGGCGGCCATCACACCGCCAGCGACCGTGGCAAAGCCACCTGTCATCACAGCATTCAACTCACTTTTCGTCATCTTGCCCACAAAGGGCGCGATCAAGAGTGGAGCTTCCGTCTGTCCCACGAAAATGTTGCCTGCCGCAGACAAGCTCTCTGCTCCGCTGGTTCCCATGGTCTTCTGCATGATGACGGCGATCACCCTCACCATCCGCTGCATGACGCCCAAATGGTAGAGAATCGCCATGAGGCTGCTGAAGAATATGATGGTGGGCAAGATCCAAAACGCAAAGGTCTTTACAGGGGGTGAGATCCGGCCCACAAAAGTGACGCTCTCTCCTGAACCATCCATGATTTGGTGCGGTTCAACAGCCTGAAAAACAAAGTCCGCACCCGCCTCCGAAAAGCTCAGAAGCTTCTTGACGCCACCATCAACGACGCCAAAGAAGAAGGTCTGCAGTTCCGGAGAGAGCACGATCACCGCAAAAATGAGCTGTAAACCCACCCCCCATGCCACCGTTTTCCACCGCACAGCCTTTCTGTTGGTCGATAACAACCAGGCAATTCCAATCATGACACCGAGGCCCAAAAGAGAGATTGAACGCTCAGCGATGCCCACAGGTTCAGATAAAAAAGTTGCGATCATGATCCCATTGAACCACAGCTTGAGAAATGAACCCACTGCAACAGACGTGAAACACTGTCAGAATCTGTGAAACGGTCTTGAAACAAAGGTCGATCCTGACCAGACCAACGGTTGACTGTGGCTGTAACCGAGGGCAGTTTCCGCTCGACACAGCGCGCTGCAAAACCATTTGCGTGCTCGGAGGCTCTCATGAAGACCCATACACTCACACTTCTCAGCGCAATCGTATTAAGCGGTTGCTCCTCAAAATTTGATGAAGACGGGAATGCTACCCGACCCGGCTTAGGTACTGACACCGGAAGCGGAACTGAGGCCGACGCCGACGCCGACGCCGACGCCGACGCGGATGCCGACACTGACGCCGACGCCGACGCCGATACAGACGCCGATGCCGATGCCGATGCCGATGCCGATGCCGACATTGACCCGAAGGATGCGGATGCCGACGATGATGGCGTGAGCATCAACGACGGTGATTGCGACGATGACGACCCAGACGTCTATCCCCGATTTGGTGACCAACCCGCACCCAACGACGTTTGCAACGGCATCGACGATGACTGCGACGGCGTAATCGATGAAGGCTGGTCAAAAGATACCTACTACCCCGATGAGGACGGCGACAACTTCGGCGATATCGATAGCGATGGAATGGAGGCGTGCGATACGCCTGACGGCTACGTGACGGACAACACAGACTGCGACGATGCTCGCGTAGACGTGAACCCCGGCGCTCCGGAAATCGTCGGTGACGAAGTGGACAACGACTGTGACGGCGAAGCCGAAGAGCGCTTCGATATCGAAATGCTCGATTTCGAAGGAAATCTCGGAAACCCATCCGTCATTCGGGTCGACAACGCGGGTCGAGCCCACCTTGTCTTCCACGACAGCGATGTGGGCGAGGTGCTCTACCTTCAAATCAGTGCCGATGGAGACATGACCGAAGACCTCATCGTCGTTGCCGATGACGCTTTTGACGGGGAATACCTCGATGCAGAAATCGACGCGAGTGGAAAGCTGCACATCGGATACACATCCGATGAGGACTATGGGGACATCATGATGCGCTCCCTTCAATACGTCACACGGAGCTCCGGTGGTATCTGGTCTTCACCACAGACGATTGATGGTGATGAAGCCGGTGCAATGGAGCGCGGCCAATATGTGGACTTGGTCATTCACCGGGCGGACTTCTTGGGCAGCACACCCACCTTCGCCTACCTTGATGGTGACCATGGCACGCCAGTGCTTGCCGATATCCTCATTGACGGTATCGATCCGGTCAAATTCCCGGTGGGTACCGACTACATGAGTGGTCTGACATACGTGGACTCCGGCCTGTTCACCACCGTCGATATCGATGCTTCCGGGCGCCACCACGTGGCATTCTTCGACCCCAACGCCGTCGATCTGGACGAGATTGACTTCAGCGGGCTCTCGACCCCTCAGATTCAATACACTGAGTTCGAATGGGATCCAGAAGACATCTTGGACAGCGGTAGCATCGGCGATCTGCTTCCTTCATGGGGACAGTTTGAGCAAACCGTCGTGGAGACCAGCGCGAACGATCTCAGCCTGAAAACGCGGAACGAAGACAATATGCCCTGCATTGCTTATCAGGACATGAACACACGCGACCTGAAGTTCGTCTGCCGCGACGGCGGTTCTTGGGGCACACCCGAAACCATCGTTTCTGCAGGCCGGACAGGTGCTCAGCCCGCCTTGTTGATCAACAGCTCTGATGAGTACTTCATCTCCTTCCACAACGAGGACACGAAGGACATGCTGCTGGCTACAAAGCGCAAGGACACCGAATGGGAAATCATTGAAGTCGACACCGAGGGTGACGTCGGTCGAAACTCATCGATGGCATTCGGTCCAGACGGTCGCATCCACCTGAGCTACTACGACGCGACAAACAACACCGTTCGCTACGCGGTCGGACTCTAATCCAGAACCCGCAGAACTAAAGCGCCCCCATCTGGCCAAGCGAGATGGGGGCGCTTTGGTGTGTGGGTCACTCGTCTGGAGACACCTGAAAGGCATCCTTGATACAAGCCTCGGCGCGTTCAACGCCCACGTCGGCCACTCTCATCGTCACCAATGGCTCTCCCGGCCCAACCCGCTCGCCCACCTTTTTGTGTAGGGTCAAACCGACCCCAGGGTGAATCGCCTGGGTAGCATGTTCGCGGCCGGCTCCGAGCACAAAGGCCGCCTTACCAATCCGTAAAGCATCGCAGGCCGTAATCGTCCCTTCGATATCAGCGGTCACCACCCGCTCCGCACAACCCGAACCGAGAAGGGGTGAGTTGGGATCTCCGCCTTGAGCGACGACCATTCGGCAAAATCGTTCGTATGCCTCGCCTGAGTCCAACAAAGATCGAGCACGCGGGTCTCCAATCAGATCCACTGTCAGGGTCGCCAAGTCGCCCGGCCCTTCGCCCTTCAGACAAGCGACGGCCTCTTCGACTTCAATAGCATTGCCAACCGTTCGACCCAGTGGCTGGTTCATGTCTGTGAGCACCGCCCGAGTCATGACACCCGCACCTCGTCCCACCCGACACAACATATCCGCCAACTGAGTCGCCGCAGCGTGGGTCTGCATAAAGGCACCCGACCCCCACTTCACATCGAGCACCAGTTCATCGATACCCTCGGCCAATTTCTTGGACAGAATACTCGCCGTAATCAAGGGAATACTCGGGACCGTGCCGGTCTCATTACGCAATGCGTACAGCGTCCGATCTGCGGGAGCCAAACGGCCCGTCTGACCCGAGATGAAACATCCCACATCCGCCAAAACCTTCTGGAGTTCATCCGCTTCAAGGTCGGTTCGAAATCCAGAGATGGATTCCAACTTGTCGAGCGTACCTCCCGTATGACCCAAGCCACGGCCACTGATCATCGGGACCCGACACCCCAACTCGGCCCACAAGGGCGCCAGTACAAGCGACACCTTATCGCCTACCCCACCCGTCGAATGCTTATCGACAAAGGGGCCATCCATTTGTGACCAGTCCAGGCGATCACCGGAATCCACCATCGCCATCGTGAGCGCAACGGTCTCCTCAACAGTCATCCCTTGATTAAACACAAAGGCCAAAAAAGCCGCAGTTTGTGGACGTGTCACACGGCCATCCACCACACCATCGATAAACTCACGAATCTGTGCCTCGCTCAGCGTTTTACCATCTCGCTTGGCTTCCAGAGTGTCGTGAATCATTCAGTAGGCGCCTGTTCCCTTTCCGCCGGTGACGATGGCCACACTCGCGGAGGCACCCAACCGGTTGGCGCCCGCAGCAATCATGGCATGAGCGTCCTCAACCGATCGAACTCCACCGGATGCTTTGACTCCAATTTCCGGACCCACAACAGCACGCATGAGAGCGACGTCTTCCGCCGTCGCACCGCCGCCACCAAAACCAGTAGATGTCTTCACAAAGGCGGCTCCTGCTGCCTTCGAGAGGGTGCATCCGACAATTTTTTCGTCGCGTTCGAGCATGGTGGTCTCTAAAATGACTTTGACCGGCCGACCTTGCGCAGCACGAACAACCGCCTTGATGTCCTCATGTACGCGCTCATGGTCCCCGCCTTTAAGGGCGCCGATGTTGATGACCATATCGATTTCTTCCGCACCATCAGCAATGGCTTCACGCGTCTCCAGCGCTTTAGAACGGGTCGCCATCGCGCCCAATGGGAAACCCACCACGCAAATGGGCATGGTGCGACACCCTTGAAGCAAGTCGGCAGCCAATCGAATCCACGTGCTGTTCACGCAAACCGAGGCGAAGCCATACTGTCGGGCCTCTTCACAGACCTTTACAACTTGGTCGCGTGTCGCGGTGGGTTTCAACAAGGTGTGATCGATAAATTTGGCGACTTCACTCGGTCCCTTAGGAGATGACCCATCCGTCCCCACCCGATCCGCACCGGCCGCAACCAGACCCTTCAAACGTGTCGAATCCGACCATGTACCGCGGACAGAGGGCAGCGGAGGAACCACACTCATTTGCAGTTCCTCGCTCACTTTCTTGGCAATACGCTCGACTAGCGCATCCAGGTCGCTTCCATTGGACACAATTACTCCTCGATTGAGATCGAGTTTACGCAAATCGGAACAATCGGGTTGTCGCGATGCCCAGTTTCTGTATTTCCAATCGTCTCAACGACATCCATTCCTTCGACAATCTTACCGAATACGGGGTGCTTTGACGGCGTGCGGCCATCGAACCAGTCGAGATAGCTGTTGTGAACCGTGTTGATGAAGAACTGACTTCCTCCGGAGTTCGGGCGACCCGTATTGGCCATCGATAGTGTCCCAGGCTCATTGCTGAATTTAGCGTTGTCCGGAAACTCGTCTTGGATGGTGCCATGAGGGGGACCACCGGTACCCGCCATGGGGCTTTCTGGATCCTTAGAGTGAGGGCAACCAAATTGGAGCATGAAATTGGCGATCACCCGATGAAAATGAAGCCCGTTATAGAAACCCGAATTGGCCAAATCGATGAAATTTTGCGCCGTGACTGGCATCGTATCGAGGAATATCTCCGCTTTAAAGCTGCCTTCAGTAGTAGTAAATGTTGCGACTGGGTTGCCCATTGGGCCTCCAAAAGTTGTAGATTCCTGCATCCCCTATCCTGTGAGTCACACAACTGGGAGTTCCAAGCCCCAAGGTGATAGACACTATTTATGAGTGATCCCCTCCGACTTGTCTTTGTCTGCACAGGAAACATCTGCCGATCACCGATGGCAGAAGGCTACGCGCAAGCCTACGGCGCGCAACGCGGATGGCACGTCGAAGCGCGTTCGGGTGGCACGCTGGGGCTACAGGACAAGCCAGCGGATCCCCTGGCCGTTCGAGTGATGAACGAGATCCAGATCGACATCGACGGCCACCGGTCCGGTGGTGTCACAGAAGAACTGATGGAATGGGGCCGGTACATTTTGGTCATGGAACTGCGTCACGCCTCGAAGTTACGCGAACGATTCCCGGGCTACGAAGATAAAATTTTAGTGCTGGCTAACTTTGGCGGGATGGTTGAAGTGAACGATCCGATTGGCGGTTGGCGTTGGAAATTTCGACGATGCCGCAGCGACATCATCCGGTGCGTAGAAGGATTCATGAATGGGCTGCCTGCGCCCAAAACCATCTGAGCCCTACCGCCCTACGAATTTCCCATCTTCAAATGACCATACGCGGTTGATATCGGCATGATTAGCCACGTTGAGCGTAAAGCTGTGGGAGCGACCATCTTTGATGCGCAACTCGATGAGACGCGCGCCGGCGGGAACCTGCTGACGAAACACAGGTGTCGTCCTAAGCCGCTTTCCGTCCACATAAACTTCGGCCGTCGGGATGGAACTGATCGTGATGTGACCCGTCCCCCCGATCTCGACAGGTACCGATGTCGGTTCTGCGGGTGCAGCTTCTGCCTCTGGCTCCACCGGAGCGGGCTCCACAGGCACTGGGGGAGGACTCTCAAAGTCAGGGACAGGCTCTGTGGCCGCCTCGACCGGCTGCGGTGCGGCCGGCTGCGGTGCGGCCGGCTGCGGTGCGACCGGCTGCGGTGCGACCGGCTGCGGTGCGACCGTATCCACCTCAACTGCGGGCACGACGTCCGCCGTTTCGATGCCGGCTGACTGTTCTTCCCACAAGCGTAAAGACGTAAAGCCCAAGATCGCAATCGCCGCCAGGATGAACACAGGCAGTACGAGACGTTCGTAATCGATGGGCGCCCGTTCCGTGCCGCCCTCCTGAACCCGACGGACAGGTCGGACGGGACGATCCACATCGCCAAAAGACAACGGGAGTCCGGGTTCACCCGCCGATGTCGTGAGCGATGCAGGGTCCGCATCTGAATCGACAAGCGGCACCTTCGAAGCCACACGGACTCCCACATCCCGACTGGGCGCAGCCGACGTATTCAAAGTCAGCATATGCTCCTGGAAATGATTGAGGCCCTCTCGGGTCGAAATGGGATCTTGAATCAAATCGGAGAGCGCGCGGCCCATCGCCAATGCGGACTCGTAACGCGCGACTGGATCACGCTGTAAAGCTCGGACCAGCACCCTGGCTAATGGACCGTATTCCCGAGGTAAACGCGCCGACCGACGCGCCGCCTCATCCCGACTCAACAGGTCTTTGAGAACATCCGGCTCTTTTTCTTTAAACAGGGGATGAATCGCCGCCAACTCGTATAAAACCGTCGCCAAGCCAAAGAGGTCAGCGGCCGATCCGACAGACTCTGCCTCCGCTTGTTCCGGCGACATGTATCCCCACGTGCCTCGAACAGCGCCCCTCGTCTCAGGCCGACTCCACCCTTTGGAAATACCAAAGTCCAACAGCTTCACCACGCCTTGGGGGTTAATCATCAGATTCGAAGGCTTTATGTCCCTATGCACCAAATTTAATGGCGCACCGTCTTCAGCCTGGGCCGCATGCGCATGCGCTAAGCCTTCGCATACTTGGCGGCCGATCTCCGCGATCACATCCAGCGGCACCGGCACCCCGTGTCGACGACACAAACTGACCATACGCCTCAGAGTCAGACCATCCACATATTCCATGACCAGGTAATACAGGCCATCCTGGCAATCGAAATCCTGGATTTGCACCACATTTTGGTGCTGCAACATCGAGCCAATCCGTGCTTCATGAACGAAGAGATCTTGGAACGGTCGGTTATCCGCAAAGTCCGGCAAAATGACTTTGATGGCGACACGCGGGTTGACTCCAGCCAAGCTTTCACGGCGAGCCTCAAAAACGCGGGCCATGCCGCCGGTGGATATGGGCCTCACCAGACGGTAGCGGCCGAGTCGCTCAGGAGTACCATCCGCCAGCTGACGGGCGATGGGGGTTGCTTCAGTATTCATAGGTCGGATGTGTGGGAGCGCCGGAGGGCGTTCCGCGGGGGGATTGAACAAAGCGTATCACAAGCGTGATCTGCTGCCCATCTCCCCCTACATCCGGTCGAGTGGAGAGATGCCCAACAAGCCAAAACCACTATTCAGTACCGAGGCGGCAGACTCGACCAATGCAAGCCGACGCGTGCGGTCTTCTTCCGTGTCCGCCCCAAGCACGCGCTCCTCTCTGTAGAAGCGGTTGAAAATGTTCGCGGTCTCGTAGAGATAGTCACACAAAAGGTTGGGCCGATACACAGATGCTGCGGTTCCGACCATGTCGCCAAACCGAAGCAAATGCATGACAAGGGCGCGTTCGAACGGCCCTTTTGCACCCAAACCATCTAAACTCGGGGCCACTTCACCCTTCCGCTGGATGCTACGGCAGCGGGCATAGCTGTACATCAGAAATGGTGCCGTATTCCCTTCCAAACTGAGCATTTTGTCCCATGTGAAGGTCACATTCGACTGCGGGTTTTGAGACAAGTCGGCATACCGTATCGCCGCCGTCCCCACACTCTCGGCCACCTGCTCACGCTCTTCTTCTGAAAGCTCAGGTGACTTTTCATCCACCACGGCGCGAGCGCGTTTGACGGCTTCCTCAACGAGATCGAGCAGTCGAATGACATTGCCCTTACGGGTACTCATCGCACCTTCAGGAAGCACCAGCATCCCGAACCAGGTGTGAACGAGGTCCATCCCATGGTCACCTTGCCAGCGGTTCCAAACGTCGAAAACCTGCCGGAAATGCAACTGCTGCCGTGTATCCGTGACATACACCACTCGTTCGGGTGACCAAGTATTTTGCCGATGCTGTAAAGTCGCCAGATCCGTCGTCCCGTACAAAAACGCACCATCCTGCTTTTGAATCACCAAAACCGTATCAGCCAGCGTCTTCGGTCCGTCTTCAGGCCACCGAACCACGATGGCACCATCGCTTTGCTCTGCGATTCCAGAAGCTTTCAGCGTCGATACGACGCCCGGTAGAGCGGGATTGTAAAAGCTCTCACCAAGGACCTCATCGAAAGCCACTCCGAGGCGTTTATAGACCCCATCGAACTCAACCATAGAGGCATCGATAAACCGCCGCCATAGGAGATTATTTTCCTCATCACCGGCCTGAAGCTTAGCGGTTTCGGCACGGGCCTGGTCGTTCATGGCTTCATCGGCTTCATGGCCAAACTTCACATACAGCCGTTCCAATTCACCGATCGGATCCGCATCGAATGCCTCAGAATCCAGCCACAGGCGCCACGCGACAATCAGCTTTCCAAATTGAGTGCCCCAATCGCCGATGTGATTGTCCGCCACGACCGTCCAACCCAAAGAGCGATAGATCCGATCGAGAGTGTTCCCAATAATCGTCGATCGCATATGCCCGACATGCATGCGTTTGGCCACGTTGGGGCTGGAATAGTCAATGACGACCGTCTGCCCCGCACCCGTTTGAGGAATTCCTCCATAAGGATCCTCAATCTGTCGCTTCAGTTGCGCCGCTAAAAAATCGTCGTTGAGAGTAAAATTAATAAACCCCGGGCCCGCTACGCTCGTGGACTGAACAGCGGGGTGCGATTCGATTTCTCCCGCTATCTTTTCTGCCACGGCTCGAGGGTTTGTCCCCATGGCGCGCCCCAGTCGAAATGCGTGATTGGACTGGTAATCACCAAATTTTGGGTTCTGCGTAGGCTGAGCCCATTCGGCTGAGACCAGAGTGTTGTCACACCCCGCACGTTCAGCCGCTGAGGACACTAATTGATGCAATAATTCAGGAATTCTAACGACCGCCACAGCGACCTCCTCAAACGAGGATGGGAGCTAACGCGTCAGGTAAGACCACACACTAGCCCTTTCCCACGCGCGAGGGATGCGATAGTTTGGCAGCCCAGTGGAGGGGAAGATGACCCAGCTGCAAGCCCTACCGGACAAATCGAGTTTGCCCGCCCCTAATGCCGAAGAGTTGACGCACCTCTATCGGGAGATGTTGTTGATTCGTCGTGTCGAAGAACTCGCGGCTAAAGCCTATACCCAGAGAAAGATCCTCGGATTTTGTCACCTTTATATTGGTCAAGAGTCTGTGGCTGTGGGTGCCGCCGTCAGCACCATGGATGACTACTGGATGACCGCTTACCGGGAACATGGCCAAGCCATGGCCAAAGGCGTGAGCCCTCGCTCAATCATGGCGGAAATGTTCGGAAAGGCCACCGGCTCATCGAGCGGCCAAGGCGGCTCCATGCATCTTTTCGATAAAGAAAAGAAGTTTATGGGCGGCTACGGCATCGTCGGTGGGCATGTCCCTTTAGCGACCGGGGTCGCGTGGGCCGCCAAACAGAGAAAAGAAGGGCGGGTATGCGTGTGCTTTTTTGGAGATGGCGCCGCCAACCAAGGCGCATTCTTTGAGGCACTCTGTCTCGCCCAACTCTTCAAGCTCCCTGTTGTGTTCATCTGCGAAAACAACTTCTACGCCATGGGTACTCCGCTCCACCGACAATCCGCGGTCACAGACATGAGTCTGCGTGCGCTTGGAGTCGGTATGGTTCGGGAGCAATTTGAGGGTTTCGACGTCGAACTGGTGAGGGATAGAGTCGCAGCCGCCTCCGAATTTGCCCGCGCTGGAAACGGACCCGTCCTGCTGGAGATCGTGACCTATCGGCACCGAGGACACTCCATGTCCGACCCCGCCAAGTACCGCCCCGACGGCGAACTTGACGAAAAGAAAAAGTCCGATCCCTTGGCCATCACCAAGGCACGGCTCATCGACGACTTCGGCGTATCCGAAGAGGTCATCCAGACCATCCATGACGATATCGAGAAGGAAGCTCAAGACGCTTGGCAGTTTGCCCACGACAGTCCTGAGCCCGATCCTTCGACGTTGTACGACTATACGTACGCACCGCAGGAGGCGTAACCATGGCCATGATTCAAATTCGTGAGGCCTTACGGCAAGCCATGCAAGAGGAAATGCGCAAGGACGAGAGCATCTTCCTGATGGGTGAAGAAGTGGCCCAATACAACGGCGCCTACAAAGTCAGCCAAGGCATGCTGGAAGAATTCGGAGAGGACCGAATCGTCGATACACCCATCGCTGAGAACGGCTTCGCTGGCCTGGGCGTCGGGGCAGCCATGGCGGGCATGCGGCCCATCATCGAGTTCATGACGTGGAACTTCTCACTGGTGGCCTTCGACCAGGTGATCAACAGCGCCTCGAAAATCTACCAGATGTCTGGGGGCCAATATTCGATCCCCATCGTCTTCCGTGGACCCAACGGCCTCGCGGAGAACCTTGGATCTCAACATTCCACTTCTGTCGACAGCCTGTACGCCCACTTTCCAGGCCTTAAAGTGGTGACCTATGCCACGGCCTATGACGCCAAGGGGCTGCTCAAAGCCGCCATCCGCGACCCGAATCCCGTGGTGTTCCTTGAGAGCGAGATGACCTACGGCATCAAGGGTGAGGTCCCCGATGAAGAGTATGTCATTCCACTGGGTAAAGCCGACATCAAACGTCCAGGCAAGGACGTCACCTTGATCACATGGGGCAAGCAATTGTTCAACGTTCAGAAGGCCGCCGAACAATTGGCAAGCCAAGGGGTTGATGCGGAGATCGTTGATCTTCGTTCGCTCCGCCCCCTGGATCACGAGACCATCTTCAATTCCGTCGTCAAAACGGGTCGTGCCGTCGTCATCCACGAGGGTTTTCTCTTTGCCGGTGTCGGCGCCGAAATCACAGCCCGAATACAAGAAGCCTGCTTCGATATTCTTCAAGCGCCCGTGCTGCGGGTCGCCAACAGGGATGTCCCCCAACCCTATACCACCAACCTGGAAAAGCTTGTTGTTCCGAGCCCGGAGCGAATCCTACAAGCCGTCCAACAGGTCATGGAGCGATAACGTGGCTGAATTCTTCGAGATGCCTCAGGCCTCACCCACAATGGAAGTGGGCACAGTTCTCTCCTGGAAGAAAGCCGAGGGCGACACCTTGGCTCCTCAAGATGTGCTGGCGGAAGTCGAGACCGACAAAGCCGCCATGGAGATCGAAGTCTTCGACTCCGCTGTCCTGGTGAAGATTCTCGCCCAAGAAGGCGAACAAGTCCCCGCCGGACAACCCATCGCCATTCTGGGATCCAGCGCTGATGAGGACATCAGCGATCTGATGCGTCAGTTTGAAGCGATCAAGTCCAAGCCCGCGTCAAGCACACCCACAGCGGAGCCAGCGGCAACGCCAGAGCCGATCACAGCACAACAACCCACACCTGCATCGACCGCACCCACAGAAACAGGCCTCGCTCCGTTCACATGGCAAGGAAAAGCCATCGACGATGCGATCATGGAAATGCCCACATTCAGTGTGGCGCTTCCCACAGCCACCCCAGGTGCTGCCCCGATACCCGCAGGAAAGGTCCGTTCCTCCCCTGCTGCTCGAGCTGCTGCCCGTGCGAAAGGGGTCAACCTCGGCACCGTCATCGGAACCGGCCCAAGAGGCCGGGTCACCCGCGCGGATGTCCTTCGGCACGCGGCCGGTGTGGCACCCGCCCCAGCGAGCGCACCCGCACCCGCACCCGCACCCCGTGCAGTACCCCTCCCCACGCCAAACCCTGGCGACGAAGTGGTGCCGAACACCAATATGCGGAAGACCATCGCCAAGCGCCTAAAGGCCGCCTATAGCGACGCCCCTGTCTTTTTCCTTACTCGACAATTCGACTGCGACACCATGGTCGCGTTCCGAAATGGCCTCAAGGCTGAAGGAAAGCGGGTGTCCTACAATGACATCGTGCTTGCTGCCTGTGGGCGAGCCCTACGCGATGTCCCCGACGTCAATGCCGCATGGGCGGACGACAGCATCATCAAACGGGCCGCGGTCGATATTGGAATGGCAGTCGCGCTCCCCGGAGGACTCATCACTCCAGTGATCCGTGAAGCCGACAAAAAATCTCTTGAGGACATTGCCACAGACACCCGAGCCCTGGCTGTCAAAGCCAAGGACGGAAAGTTGGCACCGAACGAATACACCGGTTCCACATTCACGATTTCCAACCTCGGGATGAAAGGCATCGAGCAGTTCACCGCTATTCTCAATCCACCCGAAGCATGCATCCTCGCCGTCGGCGCCATGGCTGAAGAGCCCGTGATCAAAGATGGGTCTGTCACCGTGGGGTGGCGAATGAAGGTCACATTGACCTGTGACCATCGCGTCGTCGACGGCGCTCTGGGCGCTGACTTCCTCGATGCTGTCCGTCAATACATCGAGGACCCGAGCAAACTGGGTGGCTGAGCACACACCAAAAGCCGCACGAGGGCCCACCTTGCTGATGGCCTTTGCCATGACCGCGGGACTCATATTCGCGGCCTATAGAGCATGGAATTGGCCCGACAGAGTGCGTCCCCGTCAACTTGTGGTGACTGCGCCTGAACAAACCCGTGTCATTATCCTAGATGGACCGAAACCCAGTGATGTCACACGCGGCGTACACGCATGGATGGTCAAGCCCGGACCGCTGACACTCGTGGTGACCCATAGTGAAGGTGCCCAGGCTGAAGCCGACATCACCATTCCGAAAGGCCTCGGCACATTAATGCTCGATGTCCATTTCAACGACAGCGGTGACCTTCAGATTGGCTATTTCTGAGCCTTGAGCTCAAACACTTCAGTCACACGACAGTAGTCAAAAGCTCCCAGGCGTGCGACCGGGTCCAGTGCTTTCAAATCGACTACCCGGTGGCCTTTTTCATCCACATGCACAATCGAGTCTTCGATGTGGTACCGCGTCACTTCACCCACCAAAAGGTGCGTCGTGCCCATGTCATGCGCATGCACAAGACGGCACTCCATGCTGGCCAGCGCGTTGGACGGCCGGGGTGCATCGATCGTCTCCGACTCTTTCCACTCTATGCCGGCAGCATCAAACTCTGACACGTCCGATTCAAAAGGCAAACTGCTTTGCACCATGGGCCGAACGCTATCAAAAGACACCATACTCACGGTGAATTGCGATGTGCTCAGAATATTAGATGCGGTGTCCTTCAATTTGCCTTGCCGTCCCCGAGCCACCGAAATCGCGATGGACGGAGGCTGAGTCGACACACCCATAAAGTATGAGAACGGTGCCAGATTGTTGATTCCTTCTACTGAACGCGATCCGACCCATGCAATCGGTCGAGGAACGATCAATGAAGTCGCCAACTTATAGGCTTCTAACTTACCCAAATCTGGAGGATTAATGACCATGGCCCCCTCGTATCGCATTGTCGGATAAAGGGGTTCTATGTTCTGGATCCTATTTGCATGTACGATTGGCTCAAATGAGCCCGCAGACCCACAGAGTGTCAGCGGTAACGAAGCCCAAAGAATGGAAGCTTTCTCCAAGGAAGCCGGGCGCCTCGCAAACCGATCTCGTGACCTTGAGCGAGCGGCCAAGGAAGCCCTTGATCGGGTTCAGGCCGGTGGCGACCCTCAGGCTGAAATCGACAAAATCGAGAACACCATAAAAGAAATCGAAGCGCTCAACGCACAGTTGCAGAAGGAACATTCAGAGCTAAACGAACGCATCAAAAAAGCGGCTCAATCCACCGCTGACACACGAGAATAAATCTCGGCCAATCGTCCTACGACCAGATCATAGTCCAACTGGCCGATGTCTTCGGACATGTCCTTCGAGAGCGGACCGGAGTGCAACAACACGGTCCGAACGGGCCCCAGCGTCGGTCCCGACTCCTGCATGAGTCGGTCACCTGTGAGCGTGCCGATCGTAAAGGATTCCAACACACGCTGATACGTGACGGGACCCCGCGTGGCGAAACCGGTCAGCCCGCCAGCCGCGGGCAAGACACAAAAGTAAACGCTGTGCATCGGCGCCTCAGGAGCATCAAAAGTCGATGCCAAACTGATCAAACCCGCCACGGGAATTGCACTGAGAATACCGATCCCCGGGTCCATGGCGACCACAACGACGGCTTGTTCACCACTGCCTTGCCTCACACCACAAATCATTTCGCCCACATTCCGCCCCAGATCTCGGCGATAACTTCCGTCAAATGCAGGTTGCAGGCCGTTGGCATCGAACCGATCGGCAATGTAAGCAGCGACACGTCGAGAGCCCGAACTTCCAGGGGCTCTGCCCCCAATTCGCGGATCGGTCATTCGCCAAAGATCTCGCTTGATGGTCCACGGCTGCAACGCATCGCCCCCACCTCTGGGAACAAACACACCAAGTTTTTCGGCCTGACACCCCGTCCATAGGAGCATCCACATCAACATCGTCCAGACGCGGTTCAACAGTACCCTCGTTCAACAAACCAATTGTATGCAGCCTGAATCCCCTCGTCGATGGGGCTGGGCTTCAGTCCCAACTCCTCTTGTGCTCGCCGATCACAGCGGTATCGGTTGGCCTGCATGGAGCGAAGCACATTCGCGTCTAATCCTGCGAAACGATGGGAATCGAATCGGCTGCCCACTCGACCCACAAGCCCCGCACCCGCCGTCACCCAACCCGGCAACGGAAATCGAGGTGGCGCCTTTCCGACCACCTGTGCCACCTTCATCATGAACTCTCGGTAACTTAAGTTGTGACTCCCGAGCAGATAACGGTGCCCCGCACGTCCATTTTCCATGGCCAAAATATGCCCGCGGGCGCAATCGCTTGCCGTCTGAAAGCACTTTCCTCCCTGCGGGTAAAAAGGCATATAGCCACGAGCCATACTGACAATCAGCTGTCCAGAAGTGGGCTTGACATCCCATGGGCCCAGAATGAAATCTGGATTGACAATTACACCCTCCACTTCGTCGGCCGTCGCCACTCGAGCTTCTCCCGCCAATTTGGTGTCATGGTAGGCCCTCAGCGCACCCGTCTTTCCATACGTCGCATCCGCGTCCAGAGGGGTGTCCTCATCTCCAGGAGAGTCCCGCTCCCCGTATCCCACCGTGATCGAGGACGAACACAACACCAGGCGCTTGACATTGGCTGAGCCTGACGCCCGACACAACGCATCTGTCGCCTCCACATGCACGCGATGCATACGCTCTTCACCTCCGGGGCTGGGATCGAATATCCCCGCAACATGAAACACACCGTCGCACCCCGACAGGGCATTCGTGAGCTGTCCAAGGTGTTCAGAGTCTGATCCCACAAGCGGTACTTTCAAAGTTTCTATGTTCAATCCATCGATGAGAGGATTCGGTTTTCGAATCAAAGCACGGACCTCATGTCCGTCATCCAACAAGCTCCGGACGAGATTGGCCCCGAGAAAACCCGTTGCTCCTGTTACCGCAAAGCGCATTCAAACCTCAGCCCGAACTGCATGTCGAGCCCTTTTAAGATAGACCCCCACAAGTAATGATGCCAGTAGGAGACCTCATGTCCATCGACATTCCCATTCCTGTGGATACTGTCCCCACCCCGAATCCCGACGCCATCATGCTGAAGGTGCAAGAAACCTTGGTACCGTCCGGCACCCACGAGTACACACAGCAAGACGACACGTCCCAATCTCCTCTCGCTCAGGCATTACTCCAACTGGAGGGCATCGACTTAGTCTTGATTGCGCCGCGCTTTGTGACGCTCAAGAAGCAACCAGATGTCGACTGGCTGGACCTGATTCCCCAAGCCAAAGATGCGATGCGTCTCTTCCTAGAGTCGGGAGAAATGGCGGTTTTCTCTTCCAAGGAAACCATCGATCCGGAAAAACTGGGTGCCATTGAACGGCGAATCGTTCAACTGCTCGATGACGAAATTCGACCTGCGCTCGCTATGGATGGTGGAGACATCAGCTATTTGGGGTTCGAAGACGGCATGGTCCATGTTCAAATGATCGGCGCCTGCGGCACATGCCCATCGGCAACAGCCACACTTAAAATGGGCGTGGAGCGATTGTTGATGGAAGAAATCCCCGAGGTTCGTGGCGTCGAACAAAGCTGATCATCCGATCACAGCGAGCGCCGCTTCTTTGTTTTCCGGGCGCACATAAATGCGACTGACACAGCGTTCGTCTTGGTACCGCTCAAAAATGACCGTGGCTTGGTCAACGGGCTCGAAGTGGCCTGGGTTTCGGTGTCTATCCACCACATAGATGGGAGGCATTCCGGGTTTCTTGTGACCATAGACAACCCCGTGACCGGGCACAGGGTACGCATCGATACCGGCCACTCGCAGCGCTTCCTCAGCCGCTTTGAATGCCTCTTCCCCGTGGCGCCCCAACCCTTCGAATACAACCTTCACGGGGTCGAATTCAACGATTCGACGCGCCCATTCGTTGTCCGAATTCCGAAGATGAGCCATCAGGTGAGCATCGTCTGTCCGTCGATATTCAGACAGATCCGAAGGCAACTTGTAATCGCAGCCGGTGGACTGCATATACCGTTTCAGCATTTCCTCGTAAGCCACCGACTTCTGATGAAAATAGACCATGACAAACATGTGGAACCGGGCGATCATAAAGTCATCGAAGGCGTACAAGGCCCGACGATCCAGGGCTAACGACACCCGCCCCTGATCATCGACATACCGAGCCATATTGCTCACCAACCAATTGACATCCGTCTGCCCATATCGAGCGCCGGTGTAATACGAATCACGCACCAGATAATCCAAACGATCCGCATCCAAATCCGAACTAATGAGTTGGCTCAACAAGCACTGGATGTCGTACCCCTGGTGTACGAAAAAGTCGTCCTCTACCTGCACCTCATGAGAAACCAAACTCGCCACATGTTCGGGCAAAAAACCAAAATTCTCTCGAATGGTCTGCGAGAGAGACGACTGGGTCAGGATGGCGACTGTGTAGTCTTCATGGGTGGCGCGGCTATCCATACGATGGGCCACCTGTGCCGGATCGTAGCATCGGATATTCAGTTCTCTGAGCGGAGGCATGGCGAACTCCGCGGCATGAGAAAACGGTGCATGGCCCAGATCGTGACACAAGGCGGCAAGCCGAACACAGTGCCGATAATTTCGCTTTGCCTCCCGCGTCGAGAACGGTTTGTCACCAAAGCAGATATCAAATGCGCGCCCTGCCAGGTTCATCACACCCAAGGAATGCGCGTATCGAGTATGGGTGGCGCCAGGAAATGGCAGATGGGAGAAGCCCAACTGGCGGATACCGCGAAGACGCTGGACAGATGGGTGATCAATCACCGCCGTCTCGGCTGAGTCCACGGTTACGGCCCCATAAATCGGGTCGCGGATCTCAGTTGGTGCAGTCGATGGATGCTCCATGCTCTCCCCTGTCCGTGGTATACCCCGACTGGGGGCTAATGGATCGGATTCAGGACATCTCAGAACTCTACAGTGGCGATGTCATACACCATCCAGCTCTTGGTTTCGCAGTCGTAGACAAAGTCGATGAGTCTTCGGCGCGTTTGTCGTGGGAATCGAAAGGTTCTCGACTCCCCCCCATGGTCAGCGCCGAGCTGTTGGCTAAAGGGTACAGTCGATGCATTCCGGGTGGATTCTTGTATCGGAGTGTATTGGAAAAGGACACCCTACGGGAACTGGTCGACAATCAGCCCGTCGAAGCCATGATTCTCCTTCTTGATGATCTGGGCCAAAAGCAAGGCCGCGCGGATATTCGAGACTGGATGACAGGTCGAAACCTGATGAGCAATGCCGTTTTCGACAAATGGTGGTCCTTGCTCGAATCGGATGCCGACGCAGAGCGACTCAACTGGGCGGAGGGTGGCAAGGAAATCAATGTCACGACTCAAGAGTCCCCAACGAACCCTGATTCATTTATGGCCTCTAGCCCCAGAGCACGATGGGCCATCGCCAATGAAGCCGATGACTCCACGCGCAATCGGCTCCTATTACAAGCGATCACAGCCCGAGACTCCAGTGCGATCATGTTGCTGATGCGCTTGCAAAGCGAAATTCCATCAGACGCCCTGCAAGCGCTTAGAACATTGGCTCGAGCAGGCGACCACGCCGTGACTGCAGCCTTATTGGACCGGGGCGATAGCCAGATGCTTCAGACTCTTGTCGGTCCCGCCGGGTGGGCAAACACACAAGACCGGGTCCTCGCGGCTCTCGAACGTCTTCCACAATCTCGACGCTTGCAAGTCGCCGTGCTGATCATGGAACAAGCATTGACCATGGAGGGAGACCCCCCTTCTGCTCCCTGGCTCTGTTCTGTCGTCCCCGGTGGCACAGCCGCATTACTGGCTATGGCCAGCAAAATGGACAACGCCACACGAGCACATGACTGGCTATCTGAACACAAAGATACCGACACAATGATGGATACCGTCATCGATCACACGCCTCGTGACACCGTTGAATTCAGTCTTCATTCTCGGGAGCCAGCACCGCAACTCCTGGTCAACCTACGTGACATCGCAGCCGAAAGAATATTTCCTTTAAGCATCTCTTTTGCCAAATCACTGGCAGCTCGACATGCATCCACCCTGTCGGGCGGCATTCCAGGGGCTCAAGTCAGCAATGACGGCTCCGTGACGCTGGGACCACCCGAGGACCGAGACCCTCGAGAAGACGTTCGGGATGGCATGCGGATCATCTTGGAGGCCGCTATCGGGCCATTACCAGCAGATGCACCGCTCGCCGACGGAGACTTGCTTCCTCATATCAGCCAACTTCGACCTGACCTCCCTGCCGACTGGATCGCAGTGGCCATGAGGGCTTTGGCGACCGACAGGACGGATAGGCCCTCAGATGGCGTGGTGCTCTGGGAACAACTGGCGACCGCAGAAGCCCGACATCACGTCCGCTCGAACGCCCCTCGGCTGAACCGTGCCATTTCAATCGCCCACGACACCCATATCGGGCTGGCCAAATCGAGACGCATGCAAACCAACCAGGATGCTGTCTACCATGCCCAGAATGATGTGTGCAGCATTCTGCTCGTCGCGGACGGAATCAGTGTATCTACCGCTGGAAGTGGAAACCTGGCCAGTGCTCTTCTGGTCCAGGCCGTCGCCAAACTGTGGGAACGAGACGAAACAAAGCTGTCTAGCATGGACGACTCGGAGTTGATGGACTGGATAGAGAAAACCCTCGTGATTGGAAATCGAAGCATTTGCGATACCTCGCTTCAGTTGGCCAATGGCAACCTGAGCCAACAAATACCGATGGGCACCACCGCGCTGCTCGCCATCATCCGAGAGAGCGTCCTGTACCTCGCCAGCCTCGGCGATTCACGGGCGTACCTCATCGGTGAATCCGGCGTTTCCCTACTCTCCGGGGATCAAAATGTTCGAGGGCTGTGGCTCTCCGCTTATAAAGCGGGAACAGCACTCCCCGATGTCGCGAACGAAGGCTTTGCGCTGGTCGGATACTGTGGCCGATTTAATGAAGATGGCGACCCCTCGGCCGCCGACCCCGTAGCTCGAAAAGTAGCCTTGCTCCCTGACGAAACGCTATTGCTCTGCACCGATGGACTGACCGATTATTCGGCGGGAACATTCAGTGGTCAGACCCGTGTAATTGCAGAGGGTGCCGCGATGGATGACATCGCAGATGGGTGCCGGTGGCTCGTCGATGCAGCCAACAAAGGCGGCGGCGGCGACAATGTGACAGTTCTATTGGCGCGCGTAAGCTCAGACTGAGATAGCCTGCCCTCTATGTTGAACTTTAGAGAAGCTCTACAAAGCCGAGTGCTCCTCCTTGATGGAGCCATGGGAACGGAAATCTACAAACGCGGTGTGTTCATCAATCGTTCATACGATGAGATCACGCTTAGCGCTCCGGATTTAGTTCAAGACATCCACTCTGCCTATGTGGATGCTGGCGCCGACATCATCACCACCAACACCTTTGGGGCGAACCGGCTTCGACTGCTTCCTTTTGGATTAGAAGACCGCCATGACGACATCAATGCGAAGGCGGTTCGAATCGCGAAGCTGGCGGCCAAACATAAAGCGTACGTGGCCGGCTCTATGGGCCCCATTGGTACCCAACTCGCACCGATTGGAAAAGTCAGCCCTGGAGAAGCGTTCATCGCGTTCAAGAACCAGGCTAGTACCTTAGCGGAAGAAGGGGTCGATCTATTCCTCCTTGAAACCTTCACGGACCTTCCAGAACTTTGGCAAGCGGTTCGAGCGGTCCGCAGCATCAGCGATCTGCCCATCGTGGCCAACCTCACATTTCGGACCGTATCTGGCCCGGATCGTCAAGCTCAGCAAAACGTTGTGCGTACCGCTGTGGAGACCATGCGAGGCTGGAAAGTCGATGCGATTGGCACGAACTGTTCTAACGGGCCCAGGGGTATTCTCGACATCGTTGAAACGATGCGAGAGCACACCCAACTTCCGCTCTGCGCCTGCCCTAACGCCGGTCTTCCTCAGTTCGTAGAAGGCAGGACGTTGTATTTGGCCGGCCCCGAATACATGGCCGAGTATGCGCGCCGAATCGCACAAGCCGGCGCTCAAATTGTGGGGGGCTGCTGCGGAACCTGCCCAACCACAACAAAGGAAATGCGGAATTTCCTCGAGTCCATCGCACCGATGAAGAAAAAGACTCCTGTCACGAGCCCCGCCGCCGAAACCCGTGAACAGCCCGCATCCGATGACGACGCCCCTGTGCCGGTAGCTGAGCGGTCTGAATTCGCTCGTCGGCTCATGAGCGGAAAATTCTGTATTTCTGTCGAACTCGACCCCCCCAAAGGTATTCAAGCGGAACGAGCCGTCAACGGAGCTGCCATGCTCTACGAGGCAGGCATCGATGTGGTGAATATTGCAGATGGACCCCGCGCCGTGGCGCGTATGGGGCCTACAGCCTTATCGCACCTTGTCCAACGTAAAACACCAGAACTGGAAACCGTTGTTCACTACTGTTGCCGAGATCGAAATCTGCTTGGAATGCAAATGGATCTGATGGGCGCTCATGCCGTCGGTCTTCGAAACATACTCGCAGTCACCGGAGATCCCCCAAAGATGGGGACCTACCCTGATGCGACCGCGGTATTCGACATCGACTCGATTGGTCTCATCAACTTTATCCAGCGCATGAACCATGGCTTCGATTTCGCGGGAAAACCCATTGGCGGCAAAACAGCACTATTTGTGGGGGCCGGATGTAATCCAGGCGCTATCGACATGGCGTTTGAAGCCGACCGCTTTGGCCAAAAAGTAGAAGCTGGGGCCGAGTTCTTCTTTTCTCAGCCCGTTTTCGACCTCGACATGCTGGAACGATTCTTGGATCTGACCGCGTCTTGGTCTGACGTGCCCTTCTTGGTCGGTATCATGCCACTCGTCAGTGCACGCAATGCCGACTTTTTGCATAACGAAGTACCCGGCATGCAAATACCTGAATCCGTCCGAAATGCCATTCACGCAGCGCCATCAAAAGAGGCACAGCGCGAACTCGGAATCAAGATCGCGCACGAAACGCTGTCGGCATTGCGAAATCATCCGAGAATTCGTGGTGCCTACATCTATCCACCATTCGGTAGTTATCGCGCGATCTTACGGGTCATCGATGGGCTCGTAGACCCAGGCTAATCAATAAAGTCTGGGCATCTCAAAAAATATTCTTCCCATGGGTTGTCTCTTTCGGTATTCTCCGGGCCGAAAAGGATCGATTCGGTCTTTGTGCCCGGTTCAAAGTCGATTCTTCTTTCCAACCCAATGAGGAAACAACAAGATGAGTAAGTTCTTCGCAATCATCGCTTTCGCGGTGGCTCTGCCCATGTCCAACCCAGCACACGCGTACATTAAGTGCGACAAGATCGATAACGCTGGTAAGAAGAAAAAATGCGAAAAGAAAACGGCTAAGGCCATCGCAAAAAAACGTAAAGGAACCGAAGCGTTCAAGCCATCTCAGATAGGTAAGCAATTCTCCTATCTGGACGGTAAGAACCCACTGGATTCTGATGACTTCTACCTCGGCGTGAAGACCACTGGAATCAAAGATGTTGATGCCATTACAAACCAAGCTGTGAAGATGGCCGCCATCATCAAGCTGACCAAATACACCGCTCACCTGAACAAGTCGGACAAGGCTGCTGCTTCTAAGCTCGGCGGACTTCTCCTTCCTGAGCTCAAGAACCTCCAGAAGGAAGGCGAAGAGCTCCAGAAGAAGATCGGTGAACTTGATCCTTCCAAGCTTGCTTCCAGCCCAATGGACATTCCAAAGGCTGCTGGCGCTCTGCTGAAGGCTACAGGAACCGTCGTTAGCGCTATCGGTGACGTTCCCGGTGCACTCAAGGCCGTCGGTCCTATCGCGAAGGGCGCTGCATCCAGTGCAGCCGCTGGCGCAATGGACAAGGCTAAGGGCGCTGCTGACGCAGCCAAGGGCGCCGCAGACCAAGCTAAGGACGCTGCTGACGCAGCCAAGAAGGCGACTGGCAAGTAAGCCAACCCGTTTTCTAACCGAAGGGAGCTGGCCTCAGGTCAGCTCCCTTTTTGTTTTTGAATGGAAGATGCTCACTGAATCCATCATTCAAGGTAGGATTCCCATCCCATGAGAAGCCTTCCCAACATCAGTGACGGAACACAACTTGGCGACTACACCATCGGCCCCAAGATCGGGCACGGCGGGATTGCAGTAGTCCATGAGGCGCGGCACATTTCCATTGTGGGACAGGGACCGCTGGCCATAAAGATCGCCAACCGAACCCATGCCCAGCGCGATCTGAGGTTTGTGAGAGAGTTCGAGCGAACTCGCGTCATTGCTTTGCCCGGAGTCCCTCGAGTCTACGATGTAGGGATGACAGAAGAGTTGGTCTGGTTTGTCATGGACCGTGTCCCCGGCCAACCCATTCATCGATTGATGCGGGAGACGGATAGCTTAGACGACCGTATACGCATCGCCATCAAGGCCGGTTCCAGAATGTGTGAGGTCCTTGCCGGTATCCATCGGCTCGGATTTATTCACCGCGATGTGAAGCCGTCCAATGTGCTGGTTTCCGACGACCTGGAAACACACTTGCTGGATTTCGGACTCGTCCGACTCCAGGAGCGCGGAGACACTTTGACTCGGGCCGGCCGACTCGTCGGCACCGTGGCATTCATGTCTCCGGAGCAAACGACAGGCCTACCTTTAACGCCAGAAACTGACATTTTTAGTGCAGGCCTTTTGATCTATGAGGGACTGCTGGGTCCGCGTCCACGCCCCGCCAAACAAGAAGAGTGGTTGGGCCGTATGTGCCTCCAGCAAATTCCACCGATGTGCATACACGAGCCAAAAATCCCCCTCGCTCTGTCCACCGTCGTAGAAAGAATGTTGGCCCTCGATCCGCATGCTCGACCGACTGCGGCTGAAGCCACTGAAATGCTACGAGCAGTAAAGAACAAAGGAAATCGGCCCGACTGGCCAAACCCGCCACAGTTCGTGGGTCGAGACACGGAACTCGAGCAGTGTTTTGATGCATTTAAACTCAGCCCAGCCAAACTGATGGTTATCGAAGGCGATGTGGGCACTGGACGACGTCGGCTCCTCGAACAAGTCCAACGCCGTGCACTTCTATACGGCACGCCTCGTGTCACGGGAGTGTGCCGGCCGCACATCAGTGGTGGAGCCATCAAGCAGGTCCTGTCTGAACTCTTCCGAACGAATGCCGATCCGGAATGGCGAGTCAAAACAGCGGGACCGGATGTCGGCACATTGTTGGCCATGTGGCCATCGTTATCATTGCCTGTTCCGCCGGCCTCAGACAGGTCGCCCACGGTCAACGAGGTCGCACAAGCAGCGGCCAATACCATTCACCGCTCCGTCGATACCACAGGTCTGATGATTGTCTTTGAACGACTGGATCAAATCGACAGCCTGACTGCTCGGGTCATACAGATGCTCCTAAAAGATGCGCCGAGCAGACTGGCCATTATGGCGGTCATGGAACCGAGGTGGGCCAGTCCGCGAGCGACAAAAATTGTGGACCACTTGGAACTCAAAGAACAGGCCATACGGGTCCAACTTCCGCCGCTCTCATCACCGCAAGCCACCGCACTGGCCCAATCGCTGAATGAGGGCGTCACGATCAAACCCATCGACGGAGGTACACCTCAAATGAGCCGCGACAAAGGGCTCGACCTCCTGGCTCGGCGCCGGGGAGAAAAGCGTACAGACCTACCGCCACAGCTCGCCATATTGGGACTCGCATCATTTCCTCTCCCGCCATCGGTACTCCATCTTCTCGACATCGAGCCGAGTCTTTGGGTGGAGAAAGGAGTCCTCATTGAGCAAGGCGAAGGTTTCACGCTTGCGGACAACTGGCTTCGGCAGAGGGCGCAATCCCTTATCTCCAACCGACCTGAAGCCGAGGATGCTCTGGCTGACGCCATCACACGAGCAGGGATAGGATCCGGACGGTGGGCCAATATCGCGCGGCATTTAATGCTTGGCCGATCCCCAAAAAAGGCTCTGCCCCATGCCATTCGAGCCGCTGTGGATGCCACTCTCGACAGCCGTTTTTCCGATGCACGGGGTTGGCTCATGGCCATCGATCCCATGCAGCGCGACAAAACTGACCCGACCTACCGAGCATTGCGTTTTGATCTCGCATGGGCGCGCGCCACCACCTCGCTCCGAACCGAACTGTCTCGAATCCGAGCAGATCTGGCCGCTCAAGCCAGAGAACGTGCTGTGACCGAAGATGACTTACATCGGTGCGACCTCATCGATGTCGAACTGTATGTTCGACAAGGTCGTTATCAAGAGGCCATCGCTATTTTGGAGGAACACCGAGAAGGTGAAGATGCCAAAATCGGGGCTTGGCGTTCCCTGAAGGCCGCCAGGGTATTGCTTGACCAAGGTCAACCCAAAGCGGCGCGACAGTATCTCAAAGGCACCGACCTCTTGGGAGCCCACCCCAATCGAGCCCTGGTTGGAATCGATCTCGCTCTATTGGAAGGCCGAGCAGACACTGCACTCGAAGGATGCCGACAAGCTATTGCACGTGGAAACCTCAACCTCACCGAACCCTATCTCGGCGTGATCTTGCTTCGTCGAGGGTGGGCCCTGATGGCCATCGGCGACCGTGTTGGGGCGACTCAGGCTGCCCATAAGGCCGAAGCTCTCCTCGCCAAACATGGGCACCGAGCCCGACATACCGAGGCACAACATTTGGTCGCCTTATTGGCGCTCGGTCGCGGTCAACCCAGGGCGGCACGAGTGCTTCTGGACCCCATGATCACAGCAGCGCGATCGTTCGGACTGAGTCACCTCAACACGTTGGGCTCCGCTCTCAAATTACGGGTAGCAGCGGCCATGAACGATAAGGCTGCAGCCCGAAACACCCTGTCTTCCAGCTCAAGAGAAGATCAGGAAAATGTCCCTGACTGGCGCCTCGCCCAAGCTCGGTGGCACCGCGCTCAACGGAATTTAAGGCTCGCTGTCGAAACCAGTGTTTGGGGTAAACCCACGACACCCGCGGCCGTCTTTTTAACCATCGAAGCCGCTCGATTACGACTCGCCACCGACGATATTTCCGGAGCGGAAGATTACATCAACCAGGCCCTGGCCACCTGCTCTGCTCAGGGATTCGCAGAACTCGAAACTCTCGCTAAGCTAGTCGATGGGGCCATCAAATATGAGAACAATGATTCGTGGCCAGGCGTTCTCCATCAAGCCCGTTCCAGCCCATGGGTAGAACTGTCGCTCACGGCCCTCGCCATGTCCGGCCATCGCTCCATCCGTAGAGGGGAAATAAAAAAGGCCCGGGAAACATTCAGTACCCTACTTCAGCGTTCGGATCACCTCGATCATCACTACCATCGAGTGGTCGCCAATGAGGCCCTCGTAAAGCTCTAAATAAAGTCCAATCCGATTTAGGGTGACTCCCACAACGAACCCGCGGATGGTACGGACACGATCTGATCCTCCTCAAGCAGATAGCCGGTCAACTCTCCACCATAAACACAGCCGGTATCCAGCCCGATCGTCTTCGGGCGATGGTCTTGCAGACCTCGAAGCGCATCATGACCATAAATCACCATTTTTGGTCCCGAGTAGCACTCCCACCAAAAGGGATTGGAGGGATCCTCATCGTCCGGCCATCGGCGAACCCGTACAGCCTGACCTTGGGTGGTCGGGCCCTCGGGATTCAAGCCCGCGTGCACCGCGATCCATTCCTCATCTTCAATCATCAAAGGAAGAGACTTCAGCCATTCTACTGCCTCTCTCGGAGCCCTCCATTCGCCTTGCTTCGACTTTTGGATGACCTTGAGGTCGTGGTTGCCCAAAACAGCTTCTGCCTGCCACGCCTGTATCAGCGCCCACGTTCGGTCGGGGTCGGGTCCTTTATTGAATACGTCTCCCACCAGAATGACACGGGTGGGCTGAGTCTTTTCCAGAAGCTGCTCAAGTTCACTTGCACAGCTGTGAACATCCCCTACGAACAGGGTTCGATTCATGGTTTAGACAGGTGCGTGAAGGTTCTGAAGCTGAACGACCTTAAGCTCGCCAGCCCGTTGAGAGCGAATGGCACTGACAGCGGACAAGGCTGCACGCATGGTCGTGATGCAAGGCACGCCAAACCGTAGACCGGCAAGTCGCATCGCCTGCTCATCATAGACACTCTTCTTTCCGCTTGGGGTATTGATCATGAGCTGAATCTTCCCGTTACGGACATGGTCCACGATATCCGGACGCCCCTCCTTCACCTTAAATACAACTTCACACGGGATGCCGGCCTGTTCGAGCGCTGCGGCCGTGCCTCGGGTCGCCCACAACTGAAAGCCCATCTCGTGAAGCGGCCCCGCCAACTCAGTCAGCTGCCCCTTGTCTCGGTCGCATAGCGAAACGAACACTCCACCTTCATTGGGAAGCGCCTGGCTCGCCGCCGATAGCGCCTTGGCGTACGCCTCACCAAAACTTCGACCGATGCCCATCACTTCACCCGTGCTGTGCATCTCAGGGCCGAGCAGAACATCGTTCATATCGAAACGGCCCCAAGGAAATACAGGTGCCTTGATGTAGTAGGTGCCGGCCTCGGCCAGGGGTGGAAGCGGTCCGAAGTCCTTCAGTTTCTGACCCAGACAGAGGAATGTCGCCAATCTCGCAAGGGGTACTCCCCGAGCTTTAGAAACATAAGGTACGGTCCGACTCGCCCTTGGGTTGATTTCGATGACGTAGACGTCGTCCTGATATACCGCGAACTGAACGTTCATCAGCCCGACCACGCCCAAACGGAGTGCCGACCGCGTGGCGACATCGATCATCTCTGCCTGATTTGCCGCTGAGAGCACCACAGGGGGAATGACACAAGCCGAATCGCCGGAGTGAACACCCGCTTCTTCAATGTGCTCCATGATGCCAGCCACATAGACTTCTTCGCCATCGCAGAGGACATCCACATCGTATTCGACGGCGCCACCGAGGAAGCGGTCCAACAGAACCGGATGGTCCTCTGACACCTCAAGCGCCTCTTCCAAGGCGGCCTTGAAGTCATCGTCGTCAAAGCAGATGGCCATAGCGCGACCACCCAGCACATAGGACGGACGGACGAGCAACGGAAAACCCAACGCATTCTTCGCCGCTATGGCTTCTGCTTTATCATTCGCCATGGCGCCCTGGGGCTGGCGAATATTGAGCTCATTCATCAGCGCATTGAAGCGCTCGCGGTCTTCACACAAATCGATCGCATCGGCGGGAGTCCCCAGGATCGGACCAATCTTGTGGCTCAGTTTAAGCGGTGTCTGACCACCAAACTGAAGAATCACGCCCTTCGGCTTCTCGTGGCCAAGGACATTGCTCACGTGCTCAACGGTAATGGGCTCAAAATAGAGCTTGTCGGACGTGTCGTAGTCTGTGGACACCGTCTCCGGGTTGTTGTTGATCATCACACTGGTCAACCCGGCATCCTGAACGGCGAAACTCGCATGACAGCAGCAGTAGTCAAACTCGATGCCCTGACCGATACGGTTGGGACCATTACCGAGAATGATCACGCGTTCATTTTCCGATCCTCCCGACTCGCATTCTTCCTCGAAAGTCGAATAGAGATACGGGGTGAAGCTCTCAAATTCGGCGGCACACGTATCCACCCGTTTGAACACGGGAGTGATTCCTTCTTCGTCGCGCCGTTTCCGAACGGCCTCTTCAGTTGTGGCCAGAATTCTCGCCAAAAAGGAATCGGGCATGCCCAGTCGCTTCGCCCGCCGGAGTTCGGCGGCCGACACATCTTCTAAGAAACGACCGGAGAGCTGCTCTTCACAGTGAATGATGGTGTTCATTTCGAACATGAACCATCGATCGATACCGGTCAACCGATGAACCTCTGACGGGTCCCAGCCTCTGCGGAGGGCCTCAAAAAGGGCCGGCATGCGATCTGGAGTTGGAATGGCAAGCCGTTCCGTAATTTCTTGATCCGACCACTGACGCGCATCGGAATATCCACCCTCCAAGGACGCAATGGCCTTCAACAAGGCTTCAGCAAAGGTTCGGCCGATACCCATCGACTCCCCGACCGACTTCATAGCGGTCCCGAGGTTTCGACTCGCCCCATGGAATTTCTCGAAATTCCACCGAGGGAATTTCACCACCACATAGTCCAAGGTCGGCTCAAAGCAGGCCGGTGTCTTCTTGGTGATGTCGTTATCAATCTCATCCAGCGTCAGCCCTACCGCCAACTGAGCGGCAATCTTGGCGATCGGAAAACCGGTAGCCTTAGAAGCCAGCGCCGATGACCGACTCACACGTGGGTTCATCTCGATGACGATGATCTCCCCATTTTCTGGATTGACGGCGAACTGAACATTCGACCCGCCTGTCTCCACACCCACCGCACGCATGACGCCAATACCTACATCTCGAAGAGCCTGATATTCGCGGTCTGTCAGCGTCTGGGCCGGTGCCACCGTGATGGAATCTCCCGTGTGCACACCCATGGGATCAAAGTTCTCAATCGAACAGATCACGATGACGTTGTCTGCCAGGTCGCGCATCAACTCGAGCTCAAACTCTTTCCAACCCAAAATGCTCTTCTCAATCAACAACTGGCGGGTCGGAGACAAATCGAGGCCGCGCATCACGATGTCGCGGAACTCATCCACATTGTAGGCCACACCACCGCCTTCACCACCCAGGGTGAACGAGGGACGAATAATGGCCGGTAATCCCACTTCGTCCAAAATGGCTTCCGCCTCGGCATAGGAGTGTGCAATTCCGGACGGAGGAACGCCGTAGCCTTCCTCAATCATCTTGGCTTTGAACAGTTGGCGGTCTTCGGCCAGAGCGATCGCATCTGGACGCGCGCCAATCAACTCGACATCAAATTCCTTCAGAATTCCCGCCTCGTCCAACGCCATCGCCAGATTGAGCGCCGTCTGCCCGCCCACCGTAGGCAGAAGCGCATCGGGATTCTCAATCTCAATGACCTGCCGAGCGGCATCGACGGTGAGGGGTTCAATGTAGGTCGCATCCGCAGTCGATGGATCGGTCATGATTGTCGCTGGATTGCTGTTCAACAAGACCACGCGGTAACCGAGGCTGCGCAACGCCTTGCACGCCTGTGTGCCCGAGTAGTCGAACTCACAAGCCTGTCCAATGACAATAGGACCAGACCCAATCACCATGATGGTCTTGAGATCTGTTCTCCGGGGCATTCTGCCCTCCCGTAATGGACGCGCTCCCACCCGGAGCGCTATCGGGTGCCAGCTAACGGGTTTCAACCCGTCGGTCTATGCCCGTTTTAGGAAGTCTCGAATTGCATCATTAAACTGCTTTGGAGCCTCCACATTGGGGCTGTGACCAATGCCCTCCATGAGCTGTAATTGCGCGTCTGGGAGCAGTGCGGCAAGGGTTTCCGCATTGGCCACCGGACTGAGCGCGTCATCCGTCCCATGAAGCACCAAAATAGGGCACGTGATGGTCGATATCTGATCGCCAATATCAAAGCCTTCCCAGGCCTCCCACTGTCTACCCAAGCCAATCGGGTTGGATGGATATCGCGAACGCCAACGGGCAAGACTTTGGATTCGCTCAGGGTACCGGGTCACATACGCCCGCCCAAACAGTAGAGGAGCAATCTGTTCAGCCCAGACTTCCGCACTCGCTCCAGCCACCGAACGGAGCGTCGCGTGAGCATTGACATCCCCCGGATGGTGGTGCTCCCCACCGGCACTCGTCCCACCGAGCACCAAACGCCCGACCCGTTCTGGCCAACCTGCAGCCAACTGCAACAGGACCCGACCCCCAAAACTGAGCCCAACAAAGTCCACACAGTCCGCCCCGACTTCATCGAGAATCCGAACGAGGTCCGCAGCAAAGTCGGCCATATGGGCCGGCTCATCAACGACGTCAGAGCCACCGACTCCGCGATGATCAAAAGTGATCACTCTGTGGTCGACGGCGAAGTGCCTGACTTGCAAACTAAATGCAGCTTGAGCACCCCCCAAGCCATTCACGAGCACGACCACCGGCGCCCCCTCGGGTCCAGAGATCGAGTAGGCCAGATGGGGAGCAGTCTGGGTGCGTTGCATCAACGGTCGTAGTCCAAGCTCGGCGCTAACCAGCGCTCCGTGTCAGCCATGGGCTCATTGGCTCGACTGGCCAAGTCTTCTATCTGATCTCGCGCCAACTTTCCGACACCAAAATACTTGGCCTCGGGGTGAGCGAAAATCCATCCGGACACACTGGAGGCAGGAGAGATCGCCATGGACTCGGTCAACGTGACATCGAGCGCTTCCTCGGCATTGAGCAGGTCAAAAATGATGCTCTTCGACCGATGGTCCGGACATGCTGGGTATCCCGGAGCAGGCCGTATTCCGGCGTACTGCCCGGCGATCAGTGAGGTATTGTCCACAGCCTCATCCGGACTGGTGCCCCAAAGCTGGGTCCTCACCAACCAATGCAGCCGCTCCGCGCTCGCTTCGGCCAGACGATCACCCAGCGATTGCAACAGAATGGCTTCCATGTCCGAGCCACCTTCACGCAGGCTTGCAGCGGTTTCATCGACGCCTCGGGAGGCAGTCACACAGAAAGCTCCAATCCAGTCGGGCGTTCCTTTCGGAGCAATGAAATCGGCCAATGCGATATTGGCTTGCTTGTCGGATTTCTGCCCCTGCTGGCGGATGGTGGGCAAGACAGCTGCCACCGTCGTCCGAGACTCATCGGTGTAGATCTCGATGTCATCACCGACGGCATTCGCGGGAAAGAAACCCACAACGGCGGCCGGCCGGAGGAAATGCTTTCGCTCAGCCCAATCCAGCTGAGTGTTGGCATCCGCAAACAGCTTCTTGGCCGCTTCACCCATCTCGGGGTGGTCCAAAATGCCCGGATACCGTCCCTTCAATTCCCAAGTCTGAAAGAAAGGGGTCCAATCAATGAAAGGCCGAAGTTCGTAAACCGGCTGTTCCAATTTGTGAATACCGAGTTGAGCCGGGCGAACAGGAGCAAACTCGAGTTCCAATCGATTGGAACGCGCCGCTGATATCGACACGCGCCGGGACGGTGCACTTCGGTTCAAACGCCTTTGCCGCACCGCCTCCAGGTCTTCGGCCACATCCCGAATATACGCATCCCGATGCGTGGGACTGATGAGTTTACCCACCACGCCCACGGCCCTTGATGCATCGACCACGTGAATGACCGGCCCAGCGCGTTCCGGCTCAATCTTGATCGCCGTGTGCACCTTTGACGTCGTGGCCCCACCAATCAACAGTGGTAAATCGATGCCTTGACGTTCCATCTCCGCCGCCACGTGAACCATCTCATCCAACGACGGAGTAATGAGCCCTGAAAGGCCCACCACATCCACATTCTCGTTCTTCGCGACCTCCAATATTTTCGCCGCGGGGACCATCACGCCCAGGTCGATCACTTCGTAGCCATTGCACTGAAGAACCACGCCAACAATGTTCTTCCCAATATCGTGAACATCACCCTTTACGGTCGCCATAAGAATCCGGCCCTTACCGACCGAACTCTCCTGCTCAGCTTCAAGATACGGAAGCAAAACGCTGACCGCACGCTTCATCACGCGCGCACTCTTCACCACTTGTGGAAGGAACATTTTCCCGGCACCAAAAAGGTCGCCCACAACATTCATTCCTGCCATCAATGGTCCTTCGATCACATCCAATGGACGATCGAGAGCCTGACGAGCCTCTTCGGTATCCGCCTGAATAAAGCGGTCAATTCCACGGACGAGCGCATGCCGTATGCGTTCCTCTACGGGCGCTTCACGCCAGGCCAGATCTTCGGTTCGGGTTTGGCCTTTGCCCTTGAAGCTGTCGGCCAACTCCAGCAGACGATCCGTCGCATCCGGACGGCGATTGAGAATGACATCCTCAACGCGTTCCCGGAGCACTGGATCAAGTTCATCGACCACCGCCAACTGGCCGGCGTTAACGATGCCCATGTCCATCCCTGCAGCAATCGCATGAAACAGGAATACCGAGTGCATCGCTTCGCGAACGGCGTTGTTCCCGCGGAATGAAAAACTGAGGTTGCTCACACCCCCACTGACCCGAGCACCGGGCAGTGTGGCCTTTATCTGACGAACGGCTTCGATAAAGTTCAGACCGTAGTCATTGTGCGCCTCGATTCCGGTCGCGACAGCAAAGATGTTCGGGTCGAAAATGATGTCCTGAGGAGAAAACCCGACTGTTTCCGTCAGTAATCGATAGGCACGGGTGCAGATCTCAACTTTGCGTTCAACGGTCTCTGCCTGTCCCTCTTCGTCAAAGGCCATGACGATGACGGCAGCGCCATAGCGTCGAATGATCCGAGCCTGATCGAGAAAAACGTCTTCCCCTTCCTTCAATGAAATGGAGTTCACGACTCCCTTGCCTTGGATGCACCTCAGGCCCGCTTCAATGATCTCAAATCGAGAACTGTCGAGCACGATGGGAACCCGGCTGATGTCAGGCTCAGCAGCTACGAGATTGAGAAATGTGGTCATGGCGTTGACCCCATCGAGGAGGCCCGCGTCCATATTGATATCGATCAACTGCGCCCCACCCTCTACCTGCTGCCGAGCGACATTGAGCGCGGTTTCGTAATCGTCTGCTTCGATCAATTTTCGAAAGCGGGCCGAGCCGGTGACATTGGTTCGTTCTCCAATGTTCACGAAGAGCTGGCCATCCACGCCAATATTGACGGCCTCCAAACCCGAAAGCTGTAGATATGGAGGGGCCTTTGGAGGTGTTCGTGGAGCGATGTCGCGCACCGCATCGGCAATCGCAGTAATGTGGTCCGGTGAGGTCCCGCAGCATCCACCGACAATGTTCAGCAACCCGCTCTGCGCCCACTCCGCCATATGGACAGCCATCAGTTCAGGGCTATCGTCATACTCCCCCAACTCGTTCGGTAAACCGGCGTTGGGGTACGCACTGACCGGTACATCTGCCACCTTCGACAACGCTTCAATATAGGGGCGCAACAAATCGGCACCCAATGCACAGTTGAGTCCAACGGAGAGTGGGTTCACATGCTTCACAGAGGCCCAAAAGGCTTCTGTGGTTTGGCCAGACAGGGTCCGCCCGCTCGCGTCAGTGATGGTTCCAGAAACGAGCACACCGGGTCGATCCGACTCGGGTAGCGTCTCCAGAAGCTCTTCGATGGCGTAAAGTGCGGCTTTGGCATTCAGAGTGTCGAAAATGGTCTCGACCATAAGCAGGTCGGCACCCCCTTCCAACAGGCCTTCAGCGGCTTCACGGTATCCCTCGACCAGCGTATCGAAGTCAATGTTTCGAAATCCGGGATCTTCAACATCAGGGGATAAAGAAGCCGTTCGGTTGGTGGGGCCCAATGTCCCTGCAACCCAACGCAGCGTGCCTGTCTCTGCCTCCACCACATCTGCGGCCTCTCTCGCCAACCGAGCCGCTGCGACATTGAGCTCCCTGCTGAGCGGGACCAGGTCATAGTCTGCCATCGAGACGGCGTTGGCATTGAACGTGTTGGTTTCTAAGACTTCGGCGCCAGCCCGGAGATAATCGAGATGGATTTGTCGAATCAGATCCGGCTGAGTCAAAACCAACAAATCGTTGGCCCCTTTCAGGTCCGCATGATGTTCGGCAAATCGTTCGCCACGGTAGTCGGCTTCACTCAGCTTGTGTCGCTGAATCATGGTCCCCATGGCACCATCAATAATAACGATTCGACCCGCCAAGGCGGTACGGAGGGCTTGTGTCTTCTCGGAGCGATTCATGGGCCTGCTTCTACCCCGTCTGAGACCATATGTCGGCATATCCAGTGAAGCCTATTTATCTCCATGTCTTGAGGCGCCATAGACTAGGCAGAGGCCGTACTCTTCACGGCGCTCACCAACCGCAACACCGTAATCTCTGAGGGCACACCCAATCGCATCGGTGGGCCCCAATAGCCGGTACCTGGATTGACATAGACCCAACCCCGACCAAAGGGGTACAGCCCTCTCGAAAAGGGATGTACAAACGGCACCAATAGATTCCACGGAAAGAGTTGACCACCATGGGTGTGTCCGCTCAGTTGCAGATCAAAAGCGTGCGCTTTGGCCGCGTGACAGCTTTTGGGTTGATGCGCCAGGAGGATTTTCGCATCGTGCTTTTGCGCCCCCTCCAGAGCTTTCGCGGGATCAGACGCATGAGCGGGGATCATGCGATGCGCGCTGTAGTCGGTCACACCGGCCACTAGGAGTGTCGCGTCTCCTCGGCGAATCAACTGGTGACTATTCAACAAGACCTGAGCACCGAGCTCTCGCATCTTCTGACACCAACTGCCTACGCCCGAGTAGTACTCGTGATTGCCTGTAACAAAGAAGGTTCCATCCACAGAGCGCAGTTCCCTGAGCGGCTCGATAGCCGCCTCCAAGTGCTCGACGGAACCATCGACAAAGTCACCGGTGAGGGCAACCATATCGGGTCGAAGAGCGTTCACGGCCTCGACGACCGATGCCGCAAAGTCTTCGCCGATTGTCGGACCCACATGCAGATCAGAAACCTGCGCTATCCGATAGCCGACCAAATCGTCGGGCAACCCATCGATGGGGACATCCACTTCCACAATATCGGGCCCTCGCCGAGCATTTCGAACGGCCCAACCCCCGGCGAGCCCAGAAGCGAAGAGAAGCCCAACGTTGATGAATCGACGCAATACGTCTCGTCGATCGTCGTCCACCAGGCCACCACCGATGGTGCGGCCAACCACGTCATGCAAACCCCAGCCGAGCTCGATCAACAACACGCCGGCGAAGACGAACGAAAACAAACCCATGCCCACATACACAAACCAAAACAGCGGTATCGTAGACGGGTCGGGTCCCACCTTGCGAATCAAGGCAAAGCTCACAAAGGTCGCCACAAAATGAAAGGCGAGCAAGCTCCAAATCAGCCCCAGACCCAGGGGGCCCTGACTGACGGAGAGGCGCCAACCCACAAAGGCATAGGCCGACCCAAAAATCGTCAATGCGACCAAAAAGAAAATCATGAACCGACGCCCTTTCAGTTCACCACTCCGGCCACTTTGAGGAAACGGTCAACGACCAAATGGGCCGAATCATGGGGTCCTGGCGATGCCTCGGGATGAAACTGAACCGCCGCGATCTTGAGACCCTCATGTTTGAAGCCTGCAAGCGTCTGGTCATTCAGGTTGATGTGAGTGGGCTCACCACCCGCCGCCTTGATGCCGTCGGTATCCACACAAAAGCCGTGATTTTGGCTCGTGATTTCTACTCGGCCCGTTTCCAAGTCCCGAACCGGATGATTGGCCCCACGATGACCGAATCCAAGTTTATAGGTCTGAGCACCCAGTGCACGACCCAGCAACTGATGGCCCAAACAAATGCCCACGATGGGTTTAGAACCGACCACTTGTTTGACCTGATCAACCATATCGTCCAATGCCGCGGGATCACCCGGCCCATTGCTCAGAAAGACAAAGTCATTGCCTGTCATCCAATCGCTGGCCTTGCTGTTCCAAGGAAAGACTTCCACGCGCAAGCCTGCTTTTTTGAGCAGACGAAGAATGTTCGTCTTCACTCCCCCATCGACCACAGCGACTGATCCTTTGGGTTCTTGCGGATCCGCATACAGATATCGAGCCTTGGTGGACACCACCTCGGCCAGTCCTCTACCCGACATTCCGGGCCACTCAGCCAGGGCTCTCTTAAGCTCTTCTACATTCGTGCCATCGGTTGAGATCACGGCCTTCATGGCACCTTTGTCACGGATATGCCGAACGAGAGCCCGAGTGTCGATCCCTTGAACACCGGGAACACCGGCCTGACGAAGGTAGCGGTCCAAGCCCTCCGATGCGCGATGATTGGAATACCGGCGCGACAACTCACGCACAATGAACCCACTGACCCAGACATTGCCGCTTTCAGGATCCTCAGTGTTGACCCCATAGTTCCCCACATGAGGAACCGTCATCGTCACGATCTGTTCGCAGTACGACGGATCCGTGAGGACTTCCTGGTAGCCCGTCATCGCTGTATTAAAAACCACCTCTCCCACTCGAGTGCTCGAAGCCCCAAAGGCCTCGCCCGAGAAAGATCGTCCGTCTTCTAACAAGAGAATTCCGCCCACTTCGCCTCCCGCGGCCAGTTACCCCGTCCAAGCTTGTTAGGCGACCTTTGAGTTAGAGGAATCCATGGCAAAATACACTAGCAAAACGGTCCGAAACATCGGAATCGCTGCACACATTGACGCAGGGAAAACCACACTGACCGAGCGTGTGCTCTATTACACAGGGGCAAACCATAAGATCGGCGAGGTGCACGATGGTGCGGCTCACATGGACTATATGGCGGAAGAGCAGGCTCACGGCATCACGATCACCAGCGCTGTGACCCAATGTCCTTGGAATGACCACCTCATTCAAATCGTCGACACTCCTGGTCATGTTGACTTTACGATCGAGGTTGAGCGGGCGATGCGCGTGCTGGATGGTGCCATCATCGTCTTGGATGCCGTCCGTGGTGTCGAACCTCAGACAGAAACCGTATGGCGACAAGCCAGCCGTTTTGACATTCCCCGCGTCATCTTCGTCAACAAGATGGATCGCCCGGGTGCTGACTTTGAGAACGCCATGGACACCCTCGCCAAGCGACTCAAGGGCAACCCCATACCCGTCTGTGTACCCATGGACGGTGCCGTGGTGAATCTGGTGGATCAGACCGTCACCACCTTCTCTGGCGATCGGGGCTCAGAGGTCAGCGTAACGCCCATCACGGATGAGCTTGCTGAAGCGACCGCCGAACACCGGGAAACCATGCTGCTGAGTGCTGCAGAATTTGACCCGACTCTAGAAGATGTGGTCCTCGGCGGAGAAGATGCAGACCCCGCACAGGTCTGGGCGGCTCTGCGCAAGGGCACGATCGCCGGGGACATCCATCCGTGCTTTGGCGGCTCAGCCCTTCGGAATTGGGGGGTCCAACCCGTACTCGACGGGGTCATCTCCGTGTTGCCCGCACCCAAGGATCGGCCGCCCACAAAGGCGGTCACCCTCGCCAATGACAGCACAGAGTTGGTGGAGATGGAAGACAAGGGGCCGCTGGCCGCACTGGCTTTTAAGGTTCAGCTATGGGACGGCCGCCGCCACGTATTCGCCCGAATCTACCGTGGAACGCTATCCGCTGGTGACAAGGTCAAGATCGCGGGTTCAGACCGTGAGGAACGCGTCGCTCGCATCTTCGACGTGAATGCCGGCAACAAAAAACGAATCGATACAGCCGTGGCGGGCCAGATTGTCCTCCTCGCCGGACTCAAGCACGCCACAACCGGCGACACCCTATGCCGTTCCGACTACGAGGTTCTGCTCGAGCGAATCGAAAGCCGAGATCCTGTCCTGGGCCTCGCCATCGAGCCCGAGCGATCTCAAGATGAGGAGAAACTGCTGGAGGTGATCGGAAAGGTCTGCGAAGAAGACCCCACACTGAAATTCGTGGAAGACGAAGAGACCGGCCAATTCATTCTTTCCGGTATGGGCGAACTCCACCTGATGATCGTCTTTGAGCGCATCAGTCGAGAGTTCGGCGTCAATGTCCGAGCCGGCAAGCCGAGGGTGGTCAGTCGGGAGACGGTCAACGGTCCTGGGCGTGCAGATACCACGCTCGATCGCACGATTCGCCTCAGCGCCGATGAAACCGCCCAACTAAAGGCCCGCATTGTCGCAACCTGCGAACCGCTGGAACGGGGCACGACGGTGACCGTCAAAACGGACGGACATCGTCTCCTTCCTGAGGGCAGCACACTGAGCAAGCTGCAACTCGAAGCCCTGGAGCAAGGGGCCGAAGACGGCGTCAGCGCAGGACCGATTGAAGGCGCTGCTCTGCAAGACGTCGCGGTGACCATCGAAACCATTGAACTCTTCGGCGAGGAGTCCTCAGCGCAAGCCATTCGCATTGCTGTCGCCTCCGCCGTGAGAGACGCCATCCGAGACGCCGGAGGAGCCGTGATGCGGCCTCTGATGACCATCTCAGTGGTGGTTCCAAACGACAAGATGGGTGGCGTGCTCGGCGACCTGCAAAGCCGTTCAGCGATGATCTCAGGCACCGAACAGGGTCCAGACACCGCCACCATTCATGGGGAGTGCGCACTGGAAGCCCTGCTTGGCTACACCACCGAACTGCGTTCTATGACCCAAGGCCGGGGTCAGTTCACGATGGAATTTGCTCGGTTCGACATCGGCTGAGAGCGACCACGGCCACCGCTATAGATCTTTCCAAAGCCAAGGCCGAATGGTCGCCTTTGGCGGTGCACTATCACTGATATTGACGGATTCCACGTGCCCTTCATCAACCTGCAGGTCCCCTTGAAACAACACTCGGTAGTCATGGCCACTGCGGATTTCCAATTCCCGCCTACCCACTTCGAGTTCCACAACAGCCTCCGCCTGTCCTGCGGGTAACTGGGCCAGCATATGGCCATTTTCGTAGATCACCAGCGGACCTCCGCTGGCCTTCTTGAAAACAGCTCGCCCGTAGGTCACGTTGGCCTTCTTAATGGTCTGTTGAGCCGGGGCCTCTCGCCCAAAATTAGTGCCTGCATGCGCGCCCACCGTCATGCTCTTCAAACCTCGACCGGCTCCCGTCACGAGATTGGCCGGCGTCGGTGTCGTCATGGCACGCTGAAGGCCGGCGGCGCCTGCCGTCGATGCAGCAGAACCCTCGACAATACTTCCAGACGAGGGGTGACTTGGGCTCGACCCCATCGATTGGCGGGGGCCTATCGGATCCGCAACAGCCATTCCTGATGCATTGGAAGTCTGAGTCGCGTCGAAGGATCCCGCTCCACCTTGGCTGACAGACGAACCCCCTCCGGTCACGGATAAGGGTGCCCCTGGGATGTAAGTGACGCGAACATCCGCGTTGTCTGGGATCAACAGTGTTTCGCTGTGGAGGGGTGCTCCGGTCAGACTGTGAAAGGCAAAGACATGTTGTCCTGGGTTGACTTGAGGAATGGACGTCCGAATGCTTCCCACCGACGTCGGCAAAATCATTCCATCCATAAAGACCTGCATCGGCTCAGGCGTGCTCACCACCACTCGAGAAGCGGCATGTGCCGGAACCACAAACAGGATGGCCCAAAGCAAACTAATCATCATCCAACCCCTTAAAGTGCACGCTTGACCGAGTAGTTCTCCCCAAAGCGCACATTGAGAAGGACTTCGATTTCTTGCCCTCCCCAGCCATGTTTCTTGTCATGGGCACGGACGCGCACACGGTCAACCCCTTCTGGAATCTCAACTTCCTTCTGAGTGCGCGTAAAGGGCTGTTCATGCACATGGGGGTGGCGAATGTGTCGAGTAAATTGACCAAAAGGGTCGGGCTTGAGTGCTTTTCCATCCGGGAGAACCACATCCCAGCCATCGGCAAAGTCATACCAGTTGACGTCTTCGTGCTTCACGCTGACATGAAAGGTCCACAGGCCGTTCGACTCCTCACGAGCGAAAACATTGGTGACGTCCGCATCACCCGACACCTTGGCGGGCTTCGGAGGGGCCTTCTCCGGCTCCTCCACCGCTTCGTCGCTACATCCCAAAAGAACGGAAAACATCATGGTGAAAAGAATCATGAAGAAATTGTACCTCATAGACCGCCATGCCGTCTGCGAGTCCACCAAGCAAACCCACCGAATAGGCCAAAGATGAGCGCGAGTATGGGCATCGAAGCCAACGATACAGACCGCTGTTCATCAATCACTCTCACGGCGGTTGGATCGATCAGAGGATCGATAGACTCACCCGGCCCTCTGAAGGCACCCCGAGACCCGTACGCAGCCGCGAGGCGCGCCAGAAACTCCCCGTCGGCCGATACCTCCGCCAACTCTGGATCCCGCGTCACCACACTGAACACGGTCTCCGCAGCACCTTGGTCATCCGAGGTGACCCGAACCCGGTGAGCCCCTTGAACGGTGGGCTGAATCAGGGAGACCCCAATACCGGATGTGTCCGTGATGCCTTCCACCATCGTACGGCTGCCATCGGGCGCCTCCACAACACCGCTATACCGGACCCCTTCAACAGGATTAAAGCCGGCATCTCGTATGGTTGTCGTGACCCTCAACTCCTGTCCCAAGAGAACATTTTCCGCACTGGGCTGAACCACCACCCGCCGATCATCGGGGTCGGCGACCAACCAGCGAAGCGCACCCTTCCAGAATCGAAGATAGGCCTGATTCCCCCGACCAGTCGCCGCTTCAGAAAATGACCAGCGCCAGGACGCATCCGACATCAGCGCCATGGTTCGGCCCTCCCCAATCTCTCGGACGGCCAACACAGGCATAGGCTCGCCCTCTGATGTCAGTTCGGGGTGCGTGAGAAGTGCGGCCGCTCCCTCAGCCAGTCCTCGATTCCTGTTCATCCCATCCAAATTGGGAAGGCGCGCCCAAGCTGCCTCGCTATCCTCAATCGTACCGGCGATACGAGTCACTGGGTGTTGATTTCCACCATCCGCCAATACGGGACGAAACGGCTTCTCATTCGCCAACTCCCCCTTCACACCCAATTTGACCGGCAACACGCCTTCTATGGGAGTGCCGGCATATTCGCCCAAATCGAAGCTGCGGTCTCCACCGATCATCACCAGCGCCCCGCCACTCCGCACGAATGAAACCATGTTTCTCAACAGTCCATTCGGATCGCGTTCGAAGTAGGGCTTGAAATCGAAATTTTGAAAGATGACCACATCGAAGGTTTCGAGTTGTTCCGTGAACAAGCGCTCATAGGGAAATGCAATCAGCGACAGCTCATCCGGGTACCACCCAGAAGCAAAGTCTTCGTGGGTACGCAAAATGAAAAAGCTCACCAGGTCGACACTGGGATCATCCTTTAAGAAGAGTCGCAGGAACTTTTGGTCATAGCTGGGCGAACCACACACTTGCAGGACCCGCGTCCGATCCCGAACCACCCGAACCACAACGGCATGACTGTTGTTCCCAGGGACAGCATCATCGACAGCATCCGGCACACTGATTTCCCATACGAATCGACCCACGGCGTTCGGGGTGACTTCAAACCGAACATTCCCCTGCCCCGATGCATCCAAAGTCACCCGCTGGGTATCGACGAGACGACCTTCTCGCCTCAGCGTCACGGCCAGTTCCGATTCTGGGGCGCCCTCTACCAAGGCTGTCAGAGGAAAGGGCGTTCTCAAAAACGCAAAACCTCCCGTCTGAATATCGGACACAGCATTATCGATTCCAGATATCGTTTCACCGACCTGCACGACGGTCAGGGGACCCGGAAGCGCGGGAACGACGGTATCGTTTTCACCCGCCAAGTTCGCTCTCAGGCCACCCCGATCGATACCATCAGTGATGAGCACAATCGATCGCAGCGTCTGACCTAGGTATCGATCAGCCACTGCATCTAAAGCCTCCCCTATATCGGTCCCAGAGCCGGTCCAATCCTGAGGCGGTCCCGCCTTGAGTCCTTCTCCAAAAGTGTAGACATCCCGATCTCCCCCGATGTCTTGGAGCACCCGCAGCGCGCGTGTCCCCCGCTCTTTTTCAACCCCCATGGATCGACTGCCATCGACAAGCACAACCGTTCGACCGGGCTCCGTCCTTCCGTCGGCTTCAAACCAAATCGGATCCGCGATCCCCCAAATGACTGTACTCAGGGCCAACGCAGAGCACACCAACTCGACAAGCCTCCCCTCTCCCTGTCGCCTCGAAGTGAGGAACAGAATCAAAAACCCGATACCCAGCGCCAAGGCAATCCACCCGAGCGGCAGGCCCCAGGTCAGTTCCCCCTGAGGAGACAGAGGCCCATTGAACCACCAGTCCATCATTCAATTCGCCCCTCGCGCATCAGTTCAACCACATGCGCAATGTCGTGCTTGTAGTTGGAGGTCAACGCATAGAGACCCAGATTGATACTCAGCTTGACAGCTTCCCGCCTCTGCGATTCTCCACCAGCCAATGGGATGGTATTTCGACCGTCCGCACCGCGATCGAGCGCTCCCGAAAGGTCACAGGGGCAGAACATGAGGGGCGCAGTTGGCCCCAATTGAACGCCCTCGATGACACCCGTGCCCCGGGTTCGCCCCACGGGGCGGTCCAACAAAAAGAAGCTTCGATACAGGGCGTGATCACCGGGCAGTGGAGACAGAGGCCGGGTCGGGAATACCCTTCGGACCAAGTCCCGAGCCGACTTGGCGAATGCCCCCGTTCCTGTGCCGCTCGCATCATCAATGAGCAAAAAGCCGCCGTAAGACAGATAGCGTCGGAGTTGATGAATCGCCTCATCCTCCAGCGGCGGCAACGCGTCATCTCCGACCAACACCGCAAAAGGGTGTTCAAACAATGCGGGGTCTTTCGGATCGACTCTGACGCTAATGGGATTCGCTTCGATGCTTGTGGCCTGAATGATCTCGTGCAACATCCGCTTCCATGCCTGGGGCCGATGGAGACTCCCTCGCCCCAGATCGATTTCTGCGACATGGAAACGGCTATCCGCACCAAAACCCAAAGCGGCACTTGGAAGCACCAAGCCTGCCGAGATGGCACCCAAGATCTGACGACGAGTCCAATTATCAGGCCGCATCCGAAACCTCTTTTCTCAAACCCAACCGCCAAGCGGCCACACCGACCAAAGCAGCCAGTAAGAGCAACAATCCAAACGCCCATTTATGGAGCTGCACCCGATGCATGAACCGGTCCGGATCGACAGCTGCCGCCGTCCGGGCCAAGCTCGTGTGCCGCCGCACATCGCTTTCAGAAATATCCATATTGACCGCAACGACTGCAAGGGCAGGCATACCCGCTACCCCCACTCGATAAGCCCCGGCTTTATCGGGGGTAAACCGAACCACACCAGAGTCCACCTCGGCATCGACGATCCCGTCAGGACCGTCAACAACCACACTGCCCGTCAAGCCTGAAACGGGGAGTTCAACTGGCGTTCCCACCCGGCCATCAAACCGACGCCCTTCGCCACCATCTGGCACCCCCAAAACACGAACAATGGATTGAATGAGCGGCATGTATACCGCCTGCAAGGGAAAGTTCCCCCAATCCACATCAAAGGTACCGGTAAACAGAAGAACATGACCCTCACCCACGCGACGCTGGATCAAAAGGGGCATACCCCCTTCGGTACGCAAGAGGGTACGTATGGAGTCCGACTCTTTGTAGGGTTCCACCGTGAAGAGGCGATTCCATCGAACCCGATTGAAACCGCGGATCCCGCCACGAGCGAAAGCAGAAAAAATAGGCTCGTTCACATCCGGCGTTTCAGTCCGAACCCCTGGCTCGCCCGATGCCGCAAGGGCACGTGAACGTCTCAGTTGAGTCGGAAGGAGCGCAGCAAGAACCGCGTTCGTGCGGTCCGCTGAGACATTGTTTCCAAGACTGATGACCAGACTGCCTCCATCGGACACAAATTCAACCAATCGATTGGCCCACGGACCGGGGTCCGCCACATTGGCCAAAAAGACCACTCGATGAAGGTCTGGATCGAGAACACTCACAGCGGACGGTGATGTGATGTCCGGTAGAACACCCCCATCCAGCGACACTCCACGCCCCCAAGGAGCCAACGCGCGTTCAAGGTAGTAGACCTCCGATGCAGTGGGCGTCAGCCCAGGATCACCGTCCACAACCAACACCCGGCTGGCCCCGATGGTGGGCAAGTGGAAACTGCCCACATCATCACCGGCCAAATGGCCATCCTCAATTTGAATAGTACCCACGCCGCCTTGGGCAACCCTCGGTACAGTAAAGGCCTTTTCGACCGTTTGACCGGGAGCCATTTCAACGAAAGCTGTAATCTCGGTCCCATCGGGTAAAGCAATGGTGGCGGGCACTTCCATCGGCTCCGTGCCAAAATTCGCCACCCGCACGGTCACCGTTCCGCCTTCAGGTCCACTCCCGTATTCCGCCCCAGCAATCGCAATATTCGCCGGTTTTTCCGCATGAATGGGTCGAGGCACTAATGCGCCTCCCTGTTCGGTCAGCAATGCAATTTCGGAAAGCGCAGATTCCACCACGCCCTGGCCCGCTTCGTCGGTAAAGACGAGCACCTCTCCGCCACCTCCGGCCAACATCTGCCTCGCCAAGCGAATGCCACCCACCAGATCCGTACCGTAAAGCGATTGTTGAACATTCTCGATGGCTGCGATGACTTGCCCATGTTCACTGGTCAGCGCCGGAGTCAGCCGACTGGCTGTACCACCCACTCGGACGGCTCCCAGTTGCGTCCCTGCGGGGAGCCCCCGGACGAGTTCCACTGCCTCGGCCCGCGCCCGCGAGAGAAGCGTTCCCTGGTCCTCATGCCGGAGGTCCATCGACAAGCTGTCATCGATGACCACCACGACAGCCCCAGACCCCCCAAACTCAGGGACCGCACCAGGCCACTGAATTTCTGGACCCGCCACGGCAAAAACAATGAACAGGACCATCAATATTCGAGCCAGAAGAAAGGGCTTGTCTTCCAACTGACGGCGCCGGCGATTGCGTTTCGGGAGCCGTTCAAGCAACAACATGGCACCAAAAGCTCGCCGTTCCTTGGGGGTCTGCCGAACCAAGTGCGCAACAATCGGGCCGAGTATTAAAATTCCCAGCCCAAGCGCCAACGGTGCGCCCCACAGAAAACTCATGACCGGCCTCGGAGTATGGCCCGCATGGCCGAATCCAATCCTGCATCCGCTCCATGCAGAAAATGGGACGCACGTCCGTGAGACAAGGCCGCCTTGATTTCGTCCAAATAGTCAGAGATCACCTGACCCATCTGCTCCCGTACCACCTTTGGATCAATGGCCAAGTCATCGCCCCCTTCGGGAGAGAACAGGCGCATCGATTCCTTAAATTCAACATTCCATTCGATAGGGTCATACAAATGAAGCACGCGAACATCGACCCCACGCTGACAAAGGGCATGGACCGACGGAGCCCATTGAGAGGGCTCCTCCATCAGATCGCTGATCAGTATCGCCACACTGCGTCTGGGCAATCGGGGGCCTATGCGCTCAAATGCATCAGCCAAGTCCGCCCGACCTGCGGGCGTGACCTCAGCCAAAGTCCGCATGATGGGCGCCAAAGACGTTCGCCGGGCCGAAATGCTAGGATGGGAGCAACCGTCACCGCCCAAGATCTCGAGACCAACAGGATCTCCGCGTCGGTGTAAGAAGGTCGCGAATGTCGCAGCGGCCACTATACCCGCACCCATTTTAGACCGGTCCAAATCCGGCACACCAGTCCCGATATCCCCGCTCGCATCGACGATCAGGGTGACCGAAACCTCTGTCTCTGCTTGCTGCCGTCGGATCACCAGACGGTCTGAGCGTGCGGCAACACGCCAATCCAGATGCTTAATCGGATCGCCAGGGGCATACTCTTTGTAGTCCGCAAACTCAATATTGGTGTTTTGGTGCTGGCTGCGATGAGAGCCCTGCTGCCAACCGGCGACCGCTCGTCGTGCCCGCAAGTGAAGGTGGGCAATTCGAGACAATAGCGCCGCATCCCACGGCTGGGCGGTCACGAGGTCGAAACCTCAGCGAGAACCGAATCGACAACGGAAGCAGAGTCGATTCCGGCGGCCTCAGCTTGGAAATTCAACACCACGCGGTGGTCCAGCACCGAATGTGCGACCGCTCTGACGTCCTCAATACTCGGCACTTCATGACCGTACAGCGCGGCGCGCACCCGCGCGCCTAAGGCTAAATATTGACTCGCCCGAGGACCGGCGCCCCAAGAGACCAACTGATTCACAACATCCACGTTGGACTCCCCAGGCCGAGTGGCCCGCGCCAAACGAACGGCGTACCGATGAACGTCACCACTGGTGGGAAGACGCCGCACCAGATCTGTCAAACGCAACAACGTGTCCTTGTCGATCACCGGCTCCACGGCGGGATGATCACCCGTGGTCGTCCGTTCGACAATCTCAACCTCTTCGGCCTCTGATGGATAGCCCACGTGAATCGAAAACATAAACCGATCGAGTTGCGCTTCAGGCAGCGGGTATGTCCCTTCTTGCTCAATGGGGTTCTGTGTCGCAAAAACAAGGAAGGGCCCCTCGAGTTTATGAGTTTCACCTCCCGTTGTGACCGCACCCTCCGCCATCGCTTGCAATAAGGACGCTTGGGTCTTTGCAGGGGCTCGGTTGACCTCATCCGCCAACAGTAAATTGGTGAAAACAGGTCCCGGAATAAATCGCATTCGGCGCTGCCCGGAGCTGCGATCTTCTTCGAGCACTTCTGTACCCGTAATATCCGTAGGCATCAGATCCGGCGTGAACTGCACGCGCCCGAAATCCAGGCTCAATGCATCGGCGACCGTCTGAACCAATAAGGTCTTCGCCAACCCGGGCACCCCAATGAACAGGCTGTGCCCTCCGGCAAAGAGGCTGATCAACATCTGTTCAACCACGGCTTCTTGGCCAACAATACGGGTACCGATCGCACTCAGCAACCGAGTTCTGGCGTCCGCTAAGGTATCAAATAGTGCTGCGTCATCTTCCATCATGATGTCCATATCTTTCTCGTTAACGCGACGCGGCCGCCGCGCCCCCAGTAGTCAAAATACGCGCGTATTCGGCATGCTTGGCAGCGGCAGCGGTTCGCCCCGCTGCAGTGTATCCAGAGACCAACGCTTGCTGAACTTCTAAGTCAAAGGGATTCAAATCGTGCGCGTTCTCCCACGCTTGCAAGGCCGATTGGGGATTTGAACCGGTATCCAACAGCCGTCCCTGTGTGACCCAAAGCAATGTGAACTCAGGATACAGGCGCAACCCATCTCTCGTCACGGTCAGAGCTTCTTCCAAGCGACCGAGAGCAGCCAGGCACTTCGCCTCACGAGCCATCATTAATGGTGAAGGAGGTCCCTCCTCCCCTACGGCCTTGCGATACTCGATCAGAGCCGCCAAATGTCGACCTCGATCAAAGAGCAAATCACCCAGGCGTGCTGCCCGAACCCGAGACATATCCGCAGCGAGCAATGGATCCGATGCGTAATCATCCGCATCTGCATCCAGGACCACAGGAAGTGTGGCGACTTCAGACCCCTGCAACTGCCGGGTCGTCAGCCAGACTTTCCAACCCGACATCAGGCTTTCAAAATCCGGATAGCCACCCGCTTGAGCCATCACCAACTCTGGCGATTCTCCATCTCGGATGCGTTCCATCACTCGAGCCAGCACAGACTCTCCACTCTGTTTCAGAACATACTCGACCAAGGTGGCCACTTGAGCAAAAGCGAGCGCCGCCTCATCACCACTGTCCAAGTAGGCCATTGAGTGCTTAAACTTCTCGAAGGGGACAAAGGCATCGTTCTCGACCGCGCTGGCCAATAGAGATTGCTGATGAACCGTTAACGGTGTGGTCTTCAACCCCCGCCATCGGGTTTCCAAGAATTTGGCCAAGCCTTCTTGCAGCCAAACTGGGGTTCGATCTTCACTCCGAAACGACACCACAAGGTGAATGTATTCGTGAGCGATGGTGTCCTTCCATCCGTAGCCTCGGCTCAGTGCCCGTGGACTGGACACCAACAGACGGCTCCATTTACTCAGGGCCACCACACCGGTCTTTCGAACCGCCTCTGCGGGCAGCCCACTCGCCAAAATAAAGCGATTCGCCGTCGGAAAAATATCGAGCAAGATGGGGTGGGTTGGCCCTCCCCCAAACAATCCATCATAAACTGCACGGCTTCGTTCGAGCACCTCTATCGCATCGTCCTCGAGGACAGCCTCTACACCTTTAGACCGCCGGACAACCACAGAATTCCCGTCCCGTCGCACCATTTGTCGAAAGGCCTTTACGGTTTCCCGGTAGGGGTTTCTATCTCGGGCTAAAAGTTCAGAATTACGCTCCTCCAAGACATCGAAAATTTCCGCGGCATATTCATATCGGCCTTCACGAAAGGACGTCCTCATCTGAAGAACGAGGGAAATATCCGAGTCGTCCCCAGCAGCAACCACAGCATCTCGAACTTCCATGGCACAGGATAAATCTCCGACATCAAGACACGCCAACCCTTCCTGGGCCCGCATCGGATAGGCGGGCATCGAGAGGAGAACGAAGCCAATGAGACTACTGACGAACCAGGTCTTCATAGAACCTCCGTTTGAGTGCCTTGAATTCTTCCGGGACTTCTCCGGCCATCCCCTCCAGTAGGGCTTCACGATACGACTCTGCCGTCTGAAACGTCTCAGGGGCCGGAATCTCGGGCTGGGCTGTCGAGTCGGACTGGCCATTTTCATCGCCATTCTGGGCCCGACGTTGACCTTGCATTTGGGCCATACTCTGTTGCATTTCACCTTGTTGTTCCATGGCCTGCTGCAGGTGCTCTCGAGTTTCCTGAACCCGATCCACCGCACGGCGTTGATGCCCTTCCGCGGATACCGCAATCCCATATTCAAGCGCCCCACGCGCCCGTTCCATCTCAGAGCCTGCCTCCCCCATGGAACGGGTGGCGTCACCTGTAGAGACCGGCAAGGCATTTTCGACGATTTCAACTTCTTGGGCGAGTTCTCGTTGTCTATCTTGGACTCGTCCTTGTTCATCGGCCAGAGAACGCGTCGCCGCTTCGAGTTCTGGATTCGACTCTCCTGCAGTGTCCCGCAGGCTATCTAAGAGCGTCGCCATCTCGCGCTGAAGTTGCGACAGGCGGTTCAGTTTATTTTCAACCGTTTCGGAACCTCGAGGCGGGGCAGGCTTCGTCGTGTCCCTGCGCACAAAACGCGCGGTAATCGGCAACTCTGCTCCTGTTTCGTCGACACGGCGGGATGCTCCCATGCCGTCACGGGCCCGGACACTGTCGAGCGTACCTGCCGTTAAATTCGCCAGGTCGGTCAGGCGACGGATTGTATACGGACTCCACGCGCGTCCATCACCGACCGCGGACAAGGCCGCAGCCCCCGCGGAAGAAAATTCCGTAGCCAACGTGTCCAACTGCTCCCAAATCGACATTCTCTCTGCAAACCCTGTGCCGAGATCCTCCTGCTTTTCGGCCAACTTTTGGGCCAATGCACTTTGGTCCTCGGACAAGGCCTCCAAGTTTTCCATGAGCGCTTCAAACCGTTCTGCTACGTCGCTTTCTTGGGCCTGCTGCCGTTGTTGTCTATCGTTGAGACTCTCTGCAAGCTGGGCAAGCTGCTCAGCCAAGGCCTCCATCAATGCTCGTGAATCTTCGGACCGACCTTCAGATAATGCCTGTCGAGCTTCATCCAGCAGACTGCCCGCCTGCTGCAAGGAGGCATTCGTGAACTCGGACAGAGAGTGGTCACCGATCTGCGCCGCTGCTTTGACGAGCTGTTCTAGTTGTCTTTCCAATCGATCCAATCCAGCTTGCAGCGCATCGACATCCTCATTTTGTTGAGCCCGACTCGATAAGTCTTCTGCCGTTCGAGCGACCTTGGCGGCCTGCCGAGCCAACTCCGACACCCCGACCTGTCGCAGCATACTGTCAATGACGAAAGCTCCAATCTCCAAACTTAAAACCGTTTTATCGTGAAGCTGAGTGAAGGTATCTACATCCGAGGAAACGGGCTGTTGGCCTCCCGCCCCCACCGACCGGTCAAAGGTGATGATGGTGAATCGAAACAAGCGTGCACTGGCATCCAGAATGTCGCGAACCAAGTCCCCGTCCAGACCGGATGACATTTGACCACCCCATTGGTCCTCCACCACTTCCCGCATGGCGTCCAGTCGCGCTGGGGCTGTCCCTGCCCAAGCGATGAGGCCCTGTCGAGTCGGCGCCGGAGGCACCGGTTCTTCAAGAAAATCAGCCAGTGCATCAAGCATCGCATCACGCAATCGCTCGTGGTACTCCGCTAAATTTTTGCCGTAGCCCCTGGGCCCCAGAACCTCGAGAATCAGGGGTTCGCTTTCGCCTCGATTCCCTCCACTCGCGCGGTCGTTGTCCACCGCGACTACCCGGAGCGTGACCGTGTCACCGGGCGCCAAGCCCAGTTCACGGGGTGTTTTCCGTTCGACGCCGCTCACTTCCAACCGGGTATCGATGGGCTCCCTCCGCACAAAGGATTCCGGACCTTCACCCGCATCCAACTCCACGCTGACTCGAACAATGCCGTAGTCATCGGTGACATTCCAACTCAGTCCCAACGGCGCATCCACGGGCACCACCGATTGACCCACCTCCGAAATCACAACCACTGGGGGGGCATCCGCTTCAACGCGAAGGTCAAAGGGTCTGCTATAGGACACTTCGCGCCCTTCAAAAAGCAGGACTTGCCAGGTGGAGGACTCCGTGACCATCACAGATGCGGACAGATCTCTACCCTCCGACAGAGCCGCATCCACAGGATCTTGGCCGGCTATCTGTATGGCTGCCGCATCGAAAGGCATCGCTGAACGGGCCCTGATCTGAACCTCCGTTCCGGGTGGCGCAATGATGGTCCCATCCGAATTGGGAACCTCACGCGGATCGAGCCCCGTGTATTCAGGGAATACATAGCGAAGTGTGATATCGCCCACGATTTCCGAATCGCTGTCCTCAGTACTCGAGGCATCTGCCAGGCGTAAAGATGCCACACTGCTACCGAGCAACACCTCCACAGCATCCATCGGCCCCACCGGCAGCGCATTCCCGACTACGCCGACGACCACCAGACTCACGACTGCCGCCCATCCCGTCTGTTGGGTTCGGCGGCTGCTGTGTACGTCACTCGGAGTGATAATGTCCGTGACCCGCTTGGCATGATGGGCTGCTCGGTCCAACAAGACAGGAGACAATACTGCGGGGTCATTCGCACGCTCAACGACGGTGATCAATCGACCCCTGAGCCCTGGAAGCCTAGCCTCCACTTTCCGAGCCTGATGGGCAAAGGACTCGCTTTGTTTCCAAACACCCACCATCGGCAAGGCCACAACGGCAGTGACGAAAAGCAGCCCAAGAGTCAGTACGATGACTGTCGTGGCTAATGCCGAAACCCCCAAGGACAACGCTACCGCTGCGCCCATGCACAGCCACGTCCCGGCGACCACTATTCGCCCAAGCCCAGCCAATAGGAACTGGCCCCGTTCACGACGCTTTAAGCGGTCAAGGAACCGGGTGATCGCTTCGTGATGCTGCCTCGTGGTTTCCATCGTCGGACCATAATTTCGGTGGGGTGCGATGTCCGACGTCCATCGCTAAACATGCATACCCCGTGGCGGTATCCGTCACCACGTGACTCGGGCTGAGCTCGAATAAATGAGACAAACGGAGGGCTCGATCTCTCACGCCCCGGGATGACCACCTCCAATCCTGGACGTCCACACACCATTGCAAGCATCCATCCGGACCCCTGAGACGCGACTCTTCTTCCGGACGCAGAATGTTGAAGTGACTGGCCACCGGTTCGGCTGCCACCCGGGCATCCTCGGCCACCCATCCACAAGCAGGGTCATGCGATTCGGCGAGATCGACCCGGGGCAAATCAGCCCACTGCCCGTCCGTCAAGACGGCTCGGTACTCGGTTTCAGACCCGTAATATCGGTCAGCCTGGTCCATCAGTCCAGCGACAGACAACCCCAAACCCATGAGCACAAGGGTCACACCGCTACGCGTCCCCCATACCGATGCGATACCAAACAATCCGGCCATCGCAGGGGCCACAACCACAGTATGGCGTTCTCCAAAGTCATCGAAGCTGGCCATGAGCACGTGATGCATGACGACCCATAGGACGAGAGGCACAGCCACTTCTGCTCGACGTCGAATGGCCATTCCAGAGACCACGACCAGCGCCACGAGGCCCAAAGCGCTCCATCGAGGAAGATACGGCTCAATAAAACCGATATTGATGGCCAACGACAGCCCACGCTCTCCAGCTCCTGGCAAAGAGCCTGGCCAAAGCATCGGCCACACGCATAAGCCAGCCAAGGCTACCGTCATCCCTCCAGGTACAGCCCACTGTTTTATACGCACCCATACGGTGTCGCCTGCGGTCCCCACGGACAACACCCAAAGCACTACCAGTAAACCTATCGTCCCCGCATCCATCCGGGTCGATACCGCCAACACCAGGCTCGTCACACAAAGCCATTTTAGGTTCCGATTCTGACCCGGCTGTTTCAAGTTGATCGCTACAGCCAACATCGCAATCGAAGAAAATAGATGTGGCAACATCACATTGTAGGCGCTCGAGGACCACACTGCATGAGCGGGATGAACCGTCAGCATTAATGCGGCGACCCAACCTGCCCGGCGGCCACAAAGTGTACCGATGGCACCCGCAGCAGCCCCCAGAGATGCCACGCCAACCCCGGCCATCAACACGACCGGAAACCATGACCAAGCAGGCAACATCTTGCCCGTTAACCACCAAAACCACTGCATGGCCGGAATCATGACGGTTCCACCGCGGGTGGGTTCTCGCACCCCTCTAAACAGATCCCAATATTCGGCCTCATGACCGTCGAAAACATGACCCGTCAGCGAGGGAATCCACACCAGGCGAACCCCCATGGCCACAATAGCGAGAACCCACCAACCCTCGACAAAGGTCAGGTTTTTTCGAGACCGGAAGAGCATCACGACCCAGATCAGGCAAACGACACCCACGGGCCAAACGGTCTGAAGGGGTGTGACTGTATTCACCTCCGACTCCGAATCAGCGCTACTTTATCGACACCCAAGCCCACATCCTTGCCTATTTCTTGCCACACATAGTCATAGGGTTGAAGCACACGGTCAATCCGGCCCATCAATCCTGTAGCTGGACCATGGTCGTATACCACCACCCAAGCTTCTCGACCCCGTTCAAGAGCTGCTCCGACCACATGATCAAAGGAGGCCTCATACAATTCTGTACTGGTATGCAGCGTCAAACCTCGAACATGTCGCGGTTGACCATATCGATAATCCTTGTACTCAAACGTCACGGGACGGGCGATGGGCATCCATTCCCAAGGCCGAATTCGCCACAACACACTGGAGTTCGCTGTCTTGTCATCATCCGTTTGCAAAGCGGGCGACACGAGCCAGAGAGTGGCCCCATCCGCCGCACCTTCTAGCGCCACATCGACCCCTCGCACCTCGGTCAAATCTTCCATGATCGACTGCAACCGTTGCACATCATCGACCGCAAACCGTCCGCCCCGTACCACACACAAAACGGCTACGATCGGTATCAACCAACTCCGTCGCTGGCAGGCGAACCCGATGGCTATTGCCGCCGCAGGAGCCACAATACCCAGGTACGGGCGTTGATGTGCAGCGGCCGCATCCATACCCACAGCAAGCGCGAGCGCGAGCACTACACTGAGCCAGGCGACTCGAGCTGTACCCGCCAGACCCATCATCACCACAGGAGCCAAAATCAGGCCTTCAAAACCTATTGTTTCTGTCACCAGACGAAGCCAGTCCTCAAACGGCACATCGGGCTGGCCCCACGTGCTTCCTTGCCCCATCAAACGCCATGCCCCTCCCAAAACAGGCAGGATCCCAGCCATCACGATGGTGAGCATCGTCCTTCGGTCAGTCGACCGCATGCTGAGAGAACGCCACAGCACAACCCCGGCGGCGGCCACACCGGTCAGAAGATGACACCATGTGGCAAACACAGCAGCTAAAGCCAGCGCCACTGGAGCCCCCCGAGCGCAATAAATCAGCAGGGCCATCGCCAGTGTCGCGATGGGATAGTTGTTGATTTCCGCCGAGTCCAAAAGATGAACGGGAGCACTGGCCAATACCAATGCGGGAAGCCACCCCCCCATTCGGCCCACCAACCATACCGCCGCCAAGGAGCACAAAGCGGAAAAGCTCAACCAAACCCAAGGCACCGGCGCGACCAGTTCAAATACGGCGTGAATCGCCCCCCACAGGGGTGGGTGCAAGCCAATCCAGCTCCCCATCAAAGCTGTGGGGTGACCCTCAGACAACGCCATGGCCAGCGGCTCTGCGTATGCGGCATAGGCGAGCGTGATCTCATCCCACCGCACATGCATCCGCAGCAGCCGCAGCGCCGCGGCGAAGATCAGGACTGCGATGATGGCAAGCGAATTTGAACGCACGCACCAGACTCCGGATTATTGCTGACCTCAATGGTACCTCCAGCTTGGGAGATCACCGCCATACATGTGGAGAGGCCCAATCCCGTCCCGTCGCCCACGTCTTTGGTCGTAAAGAAGGGCTCGAAGGCCCTCTCCAATGCCATCGCGTCAAAACCCGCGCCATCATCCTCACATCGGATGCTCACGATGGCGTCTTCGAGTTGTTCCACCGAAAGCCGAACCTGTTTGACGCCCGGCGCATCGGCCGCATTTCTCAGGATGTTGATCAGAACCTGATGCAATCTGTCTGGCGCTATCCATGCTTCCATTAGCGAATCAAACTCAACGATCTCGATTCCCAGATGCTGAAAGTCAGGTTGATGCCCAACGCTCGCCACGGCCTTGGCAATTGCTGTCTCGAGACGGACTGCTACGGGCACATCATCCCCGGCACGAGCGGATCCCAATAAGGCCTGAATGATCTGATGAATCCTGTCCAACTCCTCTCGCGCGTTGTGCAACATCTCATCGCGCTTCTCCCCCGTGACCATTCCATCCGCCTGCAGCATATCGACCGTCGCCATCACCGCAGCCAAAGGGTTGCCAACTTCATGCGCCAGGCCCGCTGCCATTCGACCTACACCCGCCAACCGTTCTGAGCGAATCAAGGCATCTTGACCACTCTTCAAGCCCGCACTCATAGCATTCAGGGACTGCACCAGCGCCTCCAACTCTTCCGTCTCTTCATGGTCGAGCTGATGCCCCAGGTCTCCATCCGCAATGCGGGCCGTACCCGTGCGCAATCGTTCAATCGGCGCGACCAGGCTGGAGCGAAGTTGCGCCCACCCAAATAGGGCGATCACAGCCCCACAACTCAACACATACAACAACGCAAAACCGAAGGCGCCACCCGGCACCTCTGGAGGCTGTAAAGTCATCCCCAACTGGAGAACAGCCGCCACTCGCCCCCTTCCTACAACGGGCACTGTCACGCGAACGATTCGCCTATCAAACGCAGAGCCGTGGAGTTCTAAATGGGCCTCTTTAGCAAACAATGCGGCACGGACCCCATCATCGCTGCTGCCGGGTGGATCTCCCGCTACAGCCACCAAAGTCTCTAAGGATGGACTCAATAAAACCAATCGCTCCAGGTCCAAACGGCTTTTGCCCACTGCTTGTACCGCTTCGACGAGGGTCGCTTGATCCGCCCCGCTACGAACAGCAGCACCCAGTTGAGCTTGCATGGCGTTTCCTAATGACCACGCCAAATCGCTTTGGCGTCGCACCGCTCCCTGCTCCAATACCACCCAAAACACACCGGCATTGAACACCAATACGGCGAGAGTAAGAAGCCCGAGCGAGCCTGCAACACGTGTCCAAAGCCTTGGCATGCCGTCAGTGTACCTAGTCGAGTGCCGAGTCGAACACCCCGGCGACCGCTGATTCGGAAATTCGGCCTAGTAAACCCGAATGACTCCCGCCACGGTGCCTTGAATGGACGTGTGCTGATCGGGACCCACAAAAATGGGATCCATGCTGGCGTTGCCCGGTTGCAATCGAATCCGGTGACCTTCATGGAAAAAATATTTTACGGTGGCTTCGCCATCCACCAGCGCCACGACAATATCGCCATTCCGCGCGGTCGCTTGCTGACGGACGAGAACCATATCGCCATCGTGAATACCTTCCTCAATCATGGAGTCACCTCGGACCCGTAGAGCAAAGGTCGGCCCAGTTCCCCGAAGAAGGTTCGCATCAAAATTGAGAACCGACTCTTGGTTTTCCTCAGCAAGGATGGGCGTACCCGCAGCGACATGACCCAACAAAGGGATCTCGATGAGATTGTCATGAGCGTGCATCGAACGCGCTTTGGCCGTGAGCTGGAGCCCACGCGCTTTGCCTGCGCCGCCATCGATTTTCTTCAAATAACCCTTCTTGATGAGCGCCTTGACGTGATCCGACACACCATTGGTGGACGCAATCCCGAGTCCGTCGCCAATTTCTCGGTAACTGGGAGGCAAACCTCGAGTCTCAATAGCCTTGACCACAAAATCAAGAACATCGGATTGGCGCAGAGACAAGTCGGTCATGCGAACTCCATCGGCAAGGGTACACGCCCAACATACTGAACATAGGTTCATCTGGCAAGCCGTTCAGTAAATTAGCTTTCCGATGGCTCTCTATGTGCCGATTAAGCCCACGACCGAGTACGCGCCTCCGATCGTCAAGGCGGCGCCTAAAAACGTAATAATGAACGCGCTGACCCTGGGAACTATCACTGCCACAAGGTGACTATCGACCCGACCCCGTATGCGGCCTCCCAGAAGAACAACCACAGTGCCTACTGCGGTCACCACCATCGCCAAGCCCATTGAAAACACGGCCACGAGAATCAACCCTAAGCCGATTCGATGAAAGCTAATCGCCGTAAGCAACAACACTAATGCGGAAGGACACGGAGCCAACCCTCCGGACACGCCCAAAGCCACCAGATCTCGAGGTGTACTGGCGGACGCAAGTTGAGCCGCATGAGCAGCCGCATGGGCGTCATGATCCTCGTCGTGTGGGTGATGGTGGTGATGTCCGTGGTCGTGGTCGTGGTCGTGGTCGTGGTCGTGGTGGTGGTCGTGGTCGTGAGCGGGTTCATCCACAGACTGCGTTCGCAATCTTGCTCTGATCAATTGTATGCCCACCCCCAAAACCAGGAGTCCACTCGCCAATTCCATCCACGGGAGCAACGTTTCTGGAGCCATCACCTCGGACAGCATCAAGGCGACCCCGCCCAAAAGGAACACGCTAATGGTGTGGGTCGCCGTCACGATTCCGCCCAGCATAAATGCGTGGCGTACCGTCCGTCGTTCACCCAATAAATATGCAGCCACCAGCGCCTTTCCATGCCCTGGAGAGAAGGCATGGGCTGCCCCCAGCACGAAAGCCATAAACAATGCAAACACAATGGTTCTGGGCGTCAATTCTCCTTTGACCAAACTGGGTAGGATGTCGGGTTCGGCGGTAGAGATCACTGCAGCGGCATCCGCGTAGTCACCTTCATCGCCACCGATCACACGACGAAATCCACTGCCAATGGCCGCACTTACCGCTGACCGCATGCGGAAGGACAAACGCAATTCACGCTGTTCTTCGTCTCCTCGCCACGCGCCCGCACGATTCGCCACTATGTGCCCATCATCACCCACATCGATTTGGCTGCTGGCATCGAGAACGACATCGTTAGCGATGTAGACATCCGTCGCAAAGAGCGCAGAAGCCTCTGGCCGGTTTCCATTAATAAGATTGAGTGACCGAGCGCCCTCGGGCAGATGTGCTCTCAAATTCAAATGATATTGAATAAAGCGGGTATCCCCCACTCCACTCGGATCCGTTGTTTCCAGACGTTCCCACTCCATGCGATCGCCATTGACCAACAGACGCAATCCATCCGCCAATTCCGTCAAAATGAGCGCCGTGTGCCGGTCTTGATCGGCCTGAGTAGGAGACTCTAAATCGGCCATATAGGCCTTCAACTCGCGCAACAGCACCGGCGTTGGTATTTCGGCTAGATAAACAACTCGTACATGGTTGTTGTCGACCCATACCTCTGTCTTGTGACCATAAAGATTGGATCCAAATGGATGCGCAAAAGCATTCGAAATCCAAAGGCAGAGCAACAGAAACATGTGCACCCCTATCACGTGTTACGACTCCGACGGAGGACAGATGCGACAAGGGATGAGAATGTCTGGAGGCGGCCTACAATTTACGCCGCTCACGAAGATGCTGCTGATCGTGCTGATTGGAATCTTTATTGTCCAAAAAGTCTTGGAAAGCTGGCTCGGATTCCCCATGCTCGCCACTTTTGGTTGGTTGCCTTTTGGGCAGGGATTTCAACCGTGGCAACCCTTCACCGCCTTCTTCTTGAATGGCGGAGTGACTCGCGCTTTCTTCGACTGGCTCTTCTTATTCTTCATCCTGCCCGCCGTAGAGCCGATGTTCACCCCAGACCGACTCCGACGCTTCGCGTTGAGCACCTATTTTGGGACCATCATCATCGGGTTTTTGATGCTCGCGGTCGGAGCCGTCAGAATCAATGGCGTCTGGTTCGGTATCGAACCGTTCTTGGCCGCTCTTCTCGTCGTATTCGGACTCAGTCGGCCCAACGCCACCATTCTTTTGATGTTCATCCTACCGATAAAGGCCGCTTGGGTCGCTTGGGGCTCGGGGCTTCTCTGCTTACTCAACTTACTGGACGGTCGAGATTTGAACTCGGCCATGTGGTTGGCGGGATGGATCAGCGGGTACGTCTGGCTTCGAGGTGGGATCAGCCAGGGACTTAAACGACCGTTTTTGCGTTGGAAGCAAGCTAAAGTCAAAAAGAAACTGTCCACATTCGACGTGATCGATGGTGGTAAGGGTTGGGGGAACACACCCGACAGTGATGACACCATCCACTAAGCAAACGCACTCTGTTTTCGGTTGGCCCATCGACCACCCGAAAAGTGCTGCTTGTTTACTCCTCCTCGTTTTCGCTTTCATTGGCTGGAGCCTTCCCCAAGCGAAAGTCGACTTTTCATTAGAACAACTGTATCCCCAGAACAGCGTGCTGGCGGATGTGTATAAAGAGCACAAAACGGCCTATGGGTCCGATGACAATGTGTTCTTTGTTGCGCGTGAGGGGAGCCCATGGGATCCCGCTGTGTCGCAAGCGGAGCAGAACATCCGAGCCATCGCAGGTGTCGACAAAACAGTCTCTCCCGCCACGATGGAACGACTCGAAGATGCCGGCGGCATTCTCCAAATGCGACCCCTCAATCGTTCCGACACCGGTCCGCTCACTCGAGGAACCGTGGTGGGAACGGAAGGAGAAGGGGCAGCGATCATTGTCGATATCGCCGAAAACCACAACAACCACGATGGTCGAAACGCACTGCTCACTGCCGTGGAAGACACCATCGCTCAACTGGAGGGAACCTGGCATCTCGCCGGCATGCCGGTCATTCGGACCGCCTACGTCCGACTGGTTCTTCAGGATCTGAGGGTATTGATCCCCCTCTCCATTCTCATTGCCGGATTCTTCTTTGTTCTGAGTTTTCGGGACCCCAAACAGGTACTCTTAGGGCTCGCCTCCATCACACTCGGCATGCTGACCGCAGCGGCAGCCTATGTGGCAGCAGGCGGCGTCGTCAACACCTTCTCTCCGGCCTTCTTTTCTGTGATTATCGTGGTGGGGACCTCCGATCTCATCCACCTCGTCCATCGATTCTCCGATCACACCGTCGAACTGGACGCCACCCGTCGTGGCCCTGAAGTCATGGAAGCCGCGCGGCGAGCGGCGAGGGAAATCGGATTTTCATGTTTACTAACCACCGCCACCACAGCGATCGGATTTTTGGCCCTCCTATGGACCGATCTGCCCACGATTCAGATGTTCGGACTGGGCGCAGGGGTGGGCGTCATCATCACCTACCTGACCACATTTCTGCTGGTCCCCCCCATCTTGGCACGGCTCACCCCGCCCAGCACCGCCGCAAGAACCCATGCGAGTGGCGGTAGCGAACGCATGAAACATCTGGGGAGATGGGCCATCCACCATCGCCGTAAAATGCTATCCATCTTCGCCATAGGTGCCGTGGTTTTGGCCATCCTAGGCAGTCAAACCAAAGTCGCCTATCGCCTTCTGGCCGACCTGGGATCGACCGATGCGGGACAGGCTCAACTGTTTATGGAAGAACACATGGGTGCCGTTCTGCCCATGAGCGTGGACATCCGCTTCGAAAACGATGCCCGTGAGCCTCGGAACCTCCAAGCCCTGGATGAGTTGACCTCCTGGTTACGCGATCAGCCCTTAGTCGGCCATGCAAGCAGCCTGGCAGACCTCAGCAAGGCCGCCTGGGGAACACTATCGGGCCAAGAGGACACTCTGCCTCCGACCCGAGAAGCCGCTGCACAGTCGCTGTTTGCTTTGAGCATGGCCGAAGACGATCCAGTTCCACACATGATGATCGATGATGGACTCAGAACTCGGATCGTCTTGCGAGTGAAGGATGAGGGGGGCGATGCCACTGTGGAACTAGCGGAGCGTTTAAGCGAGAAAGCCGACGCACTGCTCACCCCTCTGGGCGCATCCGTCAGCATCACGGGGGTGGCATACGTCATTCAATGGATCAACCAAACACTGACCCGCCAATTTGTGGGCTCTTTCGTCGTGGCTTTGTGCTTGATTGGACTCGCCTGGTCGCTCTCCACCCGCTCCATACGCCGTGTGGCCATGGCACTCTTACCCAACATATTGCCCTTGTTGGCCGTCCTCGCAGCCTTGGCCGTCACCGGCATACCCCTCAAGCCCACCACAGCCATGGTTTTTTCGATCGGATTGGGCATTGCCGTGGACGATACCATCCACTTTCTGGCGGCCTACGAACGCTGGCGCCGGGATCATCCGGGGTGTACTTCTCACGATGCCGTCATCCACGCATACAGTACAGCGGGGCGGTCCATGCTGGACACCTCCATCGTTTTGGTCGCTGGCATGCTGGCGATGGGGGCCAGTGAGTTTAATGGCTTTCTATACCTGGGTGGCTTCACAGCTTGGGCAGTCGTGGCCGCATTGGTCACGGATTTACTGATGCTGGGGCCCTTACTGGTCGCACTCGACGACCGTTAAAGTCACCCGTCTCGACGACGTCGCGCCAGCCCTAACAGCGCCAACAACCACACAGGGTTTCTACTCTGGGTTCCGAGCGCACTGCACCCGGCCTTGTCGCCGGCCACATCACCGTCATCGCCCATGACGACCTCGCTGCAATCCTCATCGACTTCGCCATCGCAGTCGTTGTCGATGCCATCGCTACACATTTCGGTCGCACCAGGATTGGCCCAGCCCGACTCGTCGTCACAGTCGCCATCTTCAACGGTATAGCCGTCACCGTCAACGTCACCCTCGGTTTCATCGGTCGTGCCGTCACAGTCTTGATCGATGCCATCTTCAGCCAACTCTTCCGCTCCGGGGTGAACGGTTTCGTCGTCATCATCACAGTCTCCAGCTTCTTCAGAGAAGCCGTCACCATCGTCGTCACTGCCGTCAGTCCCTTCATCGACTTCGCCATCGCAGTCGTTGTCAATTCCGTCTGGGGTACCTTCCGGTGCTTCCGGCGCCCCTTCTCGGTCATCGGTTTCGGGGTAAATACTGCTGTCTTCATCATTGCAGTCGCCATCGGCCTCTGAAAGACCGTCCCCGTCATCGTCGTAGTAATCGGTACCTTCGTCGACCAATCCATCGCAGTCGTTGTCGATGAGATCAGGTATTTCTTCCGCGCCCGGATGTACCGTTTCGTCTTCATCGTCGCAGTCGCCCGCAGAGGGTGAGTAACCGTCCTCATCCACGTCCGTCGCCCCCGAGTCGACGGAACCATCGCAGTCGTTGTCGATGCCATCGTCCATCACTTCTTCGGCTCCAGGGTAGACCTCGTCATCCCCATCGGCACAGTCGCCCTCGAGTTCGGACAGACCGTCGCCGTCGTCATCATAGGCTTCGGTTCCTTCATCGGCGGTGCCATCACAGTCTTCGTCTACGCCATCAATGTTCTCCGTCGCCCCCGGGTGCACCGAATCATCATCGTCATCACAATCTCCGGCCGCTTCCGTATAGCCGTCGCCATCATCGTCATAGATGTCGGTCCCTTCATCGACCTCCCCATCGCAATCCTCATCCGTTCCATCGGGAGTTTCTTCTTCGATACCAGGATGGATGGTGGCATCCCCATCTGCACAGTCATCGCCACCGGCACCGACCCAGTCGTAGCCGTCACCATCCATGTCGGCTCCATCCGAGCCGTCGCAATCATTGTCGATGCCGTCATAGGCAATCTCATCCGCATCTGGATTGATGGTGGGATCGGCATCATCACAGTCGGTGCCCCCCACGCCATCCCAATCAAAGCCATCGCCGTCCACGTCGGTGAGGTCCTCACCGTCGCAATCGTTATCGATGCCGTCGTAAGGCACCTCGATGGCTCCAGGGTTGATCCAGGGGTCGTCATCATCGCAATCGGTTCCGCCGCACTCAATGCGTTCGTACCCGTCCTCGTCTAGATCACAGACAGCGCCTTCACACAGTTCGTCCCGATTCTCGTCGTACTGACTCCGAGCCGCAGAAGAGTTCACATCGTAGACAGCCAGGCCGGTAAATATGACGGACTCATAGGGGCCAATGCTCGTTTCTTTGTGGCGCCAGTGAATGGTGTTGTCACCCGAGGATCCCCCATCGTCTCGAAGATAGGCATCCGCATCGCTGTCCCAACCCGTAATGCCCACTTCTTGCTTACTGGAATCACAGACCCCGTAGGCGACCGTCACCCCACTGCTTGGACCCACGGCCTGCACATACAGGTTGTCCGATGACCGATCATTCAGGGTGCTAAACGTACCGTGGTAGTAGTAGTCTTGGTCCGGGTCGTAGCCATGGATGAGGCGGAAATTGCTAATGGTGGACGAAGATGTATTTTCCACCGTAAAAGTGAGCGTCACGATGGTCGAAGAGTCCTCCCACAGCTCATCTTTTGTGACCCGAAGCGACCCCATGGTCATCACGTGCGAGATGTGATTGAGGCTGCCTGAGGACAGATCGGTGGTCGACGAGGTCGACCAACCAAAGGATCCTCCCGACCAATTCCCGCGGTAATCGTAGGAAGAGCCACCAATCTGGTATTCCACGGTCATCTGCATCCATGGCGAGCCCGGGTAAGTGACCTCATACCAGGTGCCGGCGGAGTTCTTGACCTGGTAGCCCTGAGAACTCCCGTTATTCCAGGTCCCATTACTGTTGTAGTGGATCCTGACGTGACTCCCCGTCAAAGTGGTATCCGCAAAACTGAGTCCACCCAACATCAACAGCATCATCATGCGACCATCTCCCTTCTTCTCATGAAAAGGGTCATCATGCAGATCATCACAGCCAGTTTCGATGGGCTCGAGACTGTACTGCACCCTCCCGGTTTATCGCCCGCTTCGGCGCCGTCTGCATCGCCGATCTCATCGCAACCTTCATCGATCTCGCCGTCGCAGTTGTTGTCGATGCCATCGCACATTTCGATATTGTCTGGGCTGACCCACCCCGATTCGTCATCGCAATCGCCATCCTCTACGGTAAAGCCATCGCCATCGACGTCCCCTGCCACCTCATCGACTTCATCATCGCAATCATCGTCAAGACCGTTATCCGGAACCTCTGTGCCCCCTGGATACACCTCTTCGTCTTCATCATCGCAGTCGCCGGCGATCTCGGAGTAGCCATCGCCATCGTCGTCGGACGCATCCGTGCCTTCATCGACTTCACCATCGCAGTCGTTGTCGGTACCGTCCATCGTCTCAGTCGCACCGGGGTGTATGGTCGGATCATCATCATTGCAATCGTCTTCGACTTCGGACAGTCCGTCTCCATCGTCATCCGACAATTCGGTGTCCTCGTCGACGAAACCATCGCAATCGTTGTCCAGCAAATCGGGCAGTTCCTCCGCTCCCGGGTGCACATCCTCGTCCTCATCATCGCAATCACCGGCGTCCGGCGAGTACCCATCTCCGTCTACATCGGTGGCTCCGGAATCAACCGAACCGTCGCAGTCATTATCGATCCCGTCTGACATGATCTCTTCGGCA
>Ga0163180_10000033_pt1 | contig 71831 bp, 55 predicted proteins | sample AtlANTMetagenome_2_FD_109647 | JGI IMG/M metagenome (GOLD analysis project Ga0163180, IMG submission 109647) | Marine eukaryotic phytoplankton communities from the Atlantic Ocean - Atlantic ANT 4 Metagenome | ecosystem: Environmental > Aquatic > Marine > Oceanic | place: North Atlantic Ocean...
GAAGTACCAGCAGTGATCGCTCCTGACGTAGTAAGGTTACGACCGCCGCTAATGTCAGCATTAGAGTCTAGAACCATTGCTTTACTAGCAGCAGCAGTACCATTGGTGATACCGTCGAGCTTCTCAAGGTCAGCCTCGGACATTGCAGCACTGCCGATTGTGAACGAGGTGCCGGCGGTGATGACGCCATCACTAGTGATGTTGCCTTCGTTAACTTGATTGCCGTTTACCCAGAGAGTACCTTGCAAGTCTGTATTGCTGGTGACGTGAAGCGTACCAGAAACAGCAGCATTGCCAGAGGTTGTCAAAGCAGCGCAAGTGGTTGCTCCGTCAATGTTGACGTCACCTTCAAAGTCTGCAGCACCTTCAACTTCGAAAGTTGAAGAAACATATGCAGCGCCTCGGACGTTTAACGCACCAGTAATGGCAGTTGCACCGGTAAAGGTAGAAAGGCCAGTCACAGTAAGTGTGTCTGAGACGCCGTTGCCGAGAGCGGTATTTCCGGTAGCTGTAAGCGCAGAGAATGTACCAGCAGCAGCGGTGTTAGCACCGATAACACAACCATCAATTGCGCCATCGCCACCATCGTCGATATTGACGCCACCGTTAGCAACCAGGGATGTAACAGCAGAATTGCTACCAATAGTGACTCCATCAATTGCACCAGAGTCTACGTTGATGTTGGTGATTGCTTGGCTGTTTGCATCGAGTGCAGCACCAAGCTGATCGGCCTGTAGCTCATCAACGTAAGCAACGCCGTCAAGGTAGAGGTCTTTCCATTCAAGAGTAGAAGTACCCAAGTCACGAGCGCCGTCGGTTGACGGAACGAGATCCGAGCCAAGACGGCCAGTGACTGTAATGGTGTCGCCTGTTGCGTTACCAAGAGTAACAGCACCGTCGAAAGAGGCAGCTTGCTCGAATGTGACAGCAGCGCCGGCAAAACGAAGTTCGTCGGTTCCGTCCTCATCATATTCGATTGAAGCATCGAAGTCATTACCGAAGTAGATCTTTTTGTCGTCTGGGACATACATGCCCATGGACGCGGTGAGTTCACCGCTGAAAGTGGCGTGTCCAGAAACTGCCAAAGAGTCAGCTTCAGCATCGCCAAGAGTTTGAGTTCCGAGAACGGTAAGGTTACCAGCGACGTGCAAGTCGGTAAGCTCCATTAGTGTTCCGGAGGCCATGGCAAACGAAGTCGTACCTAAAGTAGCGACTGTGCTTGTACCATGTTGCAGGTTATCACCTGTAATTTTAATAGACATATATAAATTTCCCCCTATATATGTGCGATAGTCCGAAGACTACCGTGTTAGTGATAGTCCGAAGACTACCGTGTTAATGATAACCCGAAGGTTACCGTACTTAAATAGGTCTTTAGCATGAGTTTTATTCGATAAAAAACGTTGTACTGCAAGCCTATTTTTAAAACCTGAATTATTCTAATAGCATAACTCAGATTATTTTTTTAGAGCCTCATCGATCTTTTGCTCTAGTTGAGAGATTCTATCATTTTGGTTCTCGATAATATCTTGCTGTTCTTTTACAGACTGCAACAATAAACTAACCAATTTTTGATAGCTCATGGAAGAGGCATCAACGCCATTGTCTTCGTAAACAACAGCTTCAGGTATTACATCCCCCACTTCCTCCGCGATGAAGCCAATATCTTTTTTATTTGAATCTTTCCAATCAAAATATACGCCGCGCATATCTTTGATTTTACCAATAGCATTATCTATTGTTTTAATATTTGTTTTAAATCTGGATGAGCTATAAGTCTCGTACGAATATGCTTTGATACTACCCGAATTGGCGGTGCTTGAATTTGGAAGAGTTATGCCATGAGTAATATCTGCATCATTCGAAACGTTAAACCCAACATAGCCTGTAAACTTGTTTGGATCACCGTTATTGCCCAGTCTGGCTACGACGCCATTACCATTCGCAACATCCCAAACTTCTAGACTGTCCGCAATTTTAAGTGGCGAACCACCGGTCAATGTGCCGGCGATCGTTACATCTCCAGCAAACTCTGTTTCATCTTTAAATCTAGCGCTGCCCGTTACGCATATTCCATTTGATGCCGTTAAAGTAGCTACAGTTGTAATTCCTTCGGCATTAAGTACGCCTGCAACCTCAACCTCTCCGGTAAATTTTGCACTACCAGTAACAGCTAGACCATTCGACGCGCTTAATGTGGTTTGCGTTTGATCGCCACTAATCTCTGTAATTATCTTCTCTAGTTTTCCTCTAGTATAATTACCAATTGTGTTTTTAGAATTTTTGCCAGCCACTCATCTTATCCCCCATTTATTTCGCAGTCTCCACTGCAGCATAGAAAATAGCTATTGAGGTGGCAATACCGGCAACAACACCGCCGGCAAACCATAAAGGAGAATATTCATTCCTTCTCTCTAATGCTATTTTTTGTAATCTTTCTATTTCTTTGTTGTTGATTTGAACAATCGAGCTATATCTTCTCTCAACCATGTCATGTGCAATTTTAGCATTGTCCATTTCCATTTTATGACGCGCTTTAGTTTTTTCAATTTGAGAATTAATTTCCAATTGACACTCATCTTTTTGATTCTCCTTATCAGCTAGAAGCCTAGCAGCAGTATTAGGATCAAAAAGAACACCTTCGTAAGGGGCCGAGTCGCCCTTTTTTAAGCCAGTAACTTTACCATTTCCATTTGCCAATACAGTATTAGGCAAAAGGATTGTGAAAAGACATAAGAATATTGCAATTATTTTTTTATTTTCTTTATTCAACATAATCTATTCCAAGTTTTTCACTAATTTCTTTTGCTAATGATTCAATATCATTATGCTTTTTTACAATTTCTATAATTCTTTTTCTTTTTTCGTCATCAAAATCTTCTTTTTGTTTTTTATATTTTTCTTCTATAAGAGATATTGTCTCATGATAATTTTTTAGATTCTTATCTCTATTTTTTATTTCTTCTCGGTGTGTTTCATCAATAATAGCAATCTGTTCTTCATATTTTTTCTTTGTAGATAATAAAGTATCCAATAGAGTCATAGAAGGTCTTCTAAACAAGATCCACATAATTGAAGTATAAAAAAGTAGCGCTGGGACGTACCAGTAGTTTTTAATCCAAGACCAAGCTTTTTTTAAAAATACCTTAATGGCCAAAGGCGTCACTCTCCGTGCCTCCAGGCTCTTGCAAGATCCACTGCCGATTGGGATCCAATATAAACCAGTGCTACTGCAACCCAGTCTTCTGACGTCAGGCTACCTGACAATACCAAGCCAGTTGCAGTTAACCACACCAATAATTTTCTACTTGTCACCTTAGACAATACCTTATCTAAAGCTGCTTTTGTTGTCTCACTCATCGCGATGTCCTCCTTGTTATAAATAGAACTATGGCGATAAACAAGCCTTATTAATATTCTACAAAGGCGTAACCATTATTCTTTTCAATAATGATTTGTGAGTCAACACAATCTTTCAAGGTGTCAAGATGTGAGATTAAAACAACAGTCTTGAATTGGGTTTTAATCATATCAAGGATTCTTGTAAATCCTTCCATGTTTTCTTCGTCTAAAGCAGTCCCTGGTTCATCCAAAATAAACACATCACCTTTTGGCAAGGTAGAGACATTCAACATAGCCAAGCGAATTGCCATTGCTGCAACAGTCTTTTCTGCTCCGGAGCCCATTTCAATCGGCCTAGGCTCATGTTTTGGATGCTTGATCAAAATATCTAATTTCTTTTCTTCGTTTTCAAATGAAATATCAAAGTCTACAATATTTGCTAAAACTTTGGATACCTCATCATTAATCAAAGGAAGCCTCTTTTTAATAACATCGTATGAAATACCATTAGGATGCATGCAAACCATAAAAAGGTCATATGCAGCATAATCATTTCTGAGAGTTTTATATTCTTCGTACTGTTCTTTTGCTTGTGCTAATTTTTGTTCCAACGAACCCTTTTGCTTATAGAGGTTCATCATCTCAGAGTTTGAATGTTCTACATTCTTTCGATATTCATCCCTCTTTTGCAAAAGAACATTCCTTTTGTCTAATAAGTTTTCCATATTTTCTATGGCGTCTTTATTAGCTTCGTACTCATTCTTCTTTTCTTGAAGAGATAAAATAGTATTGCTAATTTGTATCATTAGCGTTCTATTTTTTTCTACCGTAATTTTCTTTTTATTAATATCGTCCTGAACTTCTGATTTTTTAACCAGCACCTTCTGAAATTTATCAAGATGCTCTTCGATCTTTTCCACATCCAGTGCTTCTAGACTATTTGCGTAAATTTCTTTGGTTTTGCCTAAATCATCTAATAGTTCGGAAATATTAGATAAATTATCCTTTGCGGTGTGTGCATCGCAGATAAATTTACATGATGGGAACTTGTCTCCGCAAGGCACCTTGTTTAAAATATCTAATTTTTTCTTGTGATTGTGCTCTTTTAAAGCAACAATAGATATTTCACTCTCTGTTTCAGAAATATTCTTTTCGTATTCTTTTGCTTCTTGTAATTTTGCTTTTAGATCCTCACTATCAAACGCAGAAACAAAATCTTGCATTTTTTCTAAAAATACTAAAGATTCTCTTGCTTCTCTAGAAAACTTGGCATTTTCTTTTGTTAAGTTAACATGCTTATCCGCCAAACTTTGAAGTTCGTTATTGATCTCTTTAATATTTATGATCTCTGTTGGAGCCGATTCGATCGTTGAATCGATATTTTTAATCTTAGTCTCTACTGATTTGAGATTCTTTGTTAGTTTTTTACATTGCTTTTCTTCGAGAATTAGCTTTTCTTCATGCTCTTGAAGTTGCTCTTCTGCTTCTGTAATCTCTTCTGGAAATTCTCTAGTTTCTAAACGACGCAAAGCTCCGCGCATATCAGAGACATCCTCTTTAGCTAGCTTAAACTTTTTTTCAAATATTTCTAGATCCAAAAATTTAGCAAGAATTTCCTTACGACGAGTAGAACCTTCATTAATAAAGGATAGAGAATCCAACTGGCTAGCCATTGAAGTCAACAAGAAATCTTCGTAGGTACCAAAATATTTTCGGATATTTCTGTCTGTTTCTTGTCTAGATGTTCCATTTAAAGATTCTACTGTTTGAGACAGATTATCAATTCTGTAAAAATCTAGATCTGTTTTAGCTTCAGTTGATTCTTCGCCTTTTAGCCTTTTAATATATTTTTCCGACTGCCTCTCCATGACATATGTATAATATCCAATATCAATCTCTACTTTGCCGGAACATTTTTCTTTATTTTGATTAATAACATTTAAGTTTTTTCTATTATTCTTCGATGTTGTATTAAACATAGTGTAAAGAATACTATCAATAACACTAGATTTTCCAGAAAAATTCTTGCCAAAGATGCCAACGAGGCCATTAGTATTCTCAAAATTTACACTATTGCCTTCGCCATAATTAAATAAGTTGTCCCACTCGACCTTTTTTAATTTCCAATTAATATTTCTACTTACATCCTCTTCTTTTTCAATCAAAGTGTTGTATTTCTTATTGAGATTATAAACAATCTCTAACATTTCGTCAGTGACTTCATAGTCTTTTAGATACTCTGATATTAATTCTTCCTGTACTGAGATATCTCTTAGATTTTCATTGGCCAGAGTATTTACAAGCTCATCAACGTTTCCTCTTGTATTTGATTTATTCAGGAATGTAATTGCTTCTGGCTTAAACTTATATTTAGCGATCTCTATCGCTCTTCTAATCACGTCAAGAGATAGATTTGTGTTAGCAACTAAGCGAAGACGGGCGCCCGGTGGTGGAGACGCCTTTTTAGGCATCTTGCCGCGCGGTGTTAATTCAATTGTAACAAACGGTTTAGGATTTTTTAGTTGGACGTGTCGACAAGTGTAATTATCTTTATCTTGAATGTCCCAAATAAGATAGCCCTTATCGTTGGTCTCGCCATGGTTCTGTTGAACTGTCGAGCCGGCATAGCGAATCTTACCTTTCTTGTCTAGCGCTTGATTTGTTTTATGGATATCTCCAAGAAAAGCATAGTCAAAATCGTTAAAGATAGAAATATCATCTTCGCCATGTTCCATCACCCAACCAATATCTGTTTTAGAATTAGAAACAGCACCATGATACAAGGCAATATTGATAGTTTCTGTGTCGGAAGGCTTAACCCAATTTTCTCTATCAAAGACAGATAAGATATTTAGGGCATAGGCACCGTCTAATTTCACTTCTCCCGAGTCTTTGTGAAGAAATAGGGCAGGATGCTGCAAAGCCTCCACAATCGGCGTGAGAGCGTCTAAACGGCTGCTATTACGCAAATTACCGTCATGGTTGCCGGGAATAATGTGAGTCGGGGCGATATCTGCCAGATTTTTGAATAAACTAGAACACATTTCCACAAATTCTGGTGAGATCTGTGTTTTTGTGTGTGCGATATCACCGCAGTGAACAATGTAATCGACTTTTTCTTTTTTCAAGGACTCATAAAGTTGCTCAAAAACTACTCTATATTCCTTGTGATACTTCAAATTGCGGATATGGGTGTCCGCTATATGTGCAAAGCGCATATTTTTCCTTATACAATTAGATCAGTGTAGTACAGTTAAAAGAGAAAGTCAAGCTTTTTATTCACTTTTATTTTCGTATGCATGTACTCTGCGGTCCATATCGCCCAAAGATGTGTGCCTATGTGTTGGATATCTAACAGAAAGAGCATCGAGAGCATCACGCAAATTTTGACAAGCAGCCTCAATTTCCTCTGACACTCCACCATATTCAGGCAGGGCAGTTCTGACTACATCTTCCAAAGCGCGGGATGCTATTTTGATCGCATCATAGAGGTCGACCTCGTTGTCCATCTTACTAGGATTTTGTAACATGTTGACATCTGCTTTACTTAATTCTTCTTTAATCATTAGTTTTAATTCATTTCTTGTTATAGCCATTTGTTACAAAATCTCCTTAGATAAACGAAATCCTACTTAATAAATAGTTAGTTTCATTTACAAGAACCGCATTTTCTTTACGTTTTTTAAATTCTTCTTTTGTCATTTCACCCACATCTGAATATGGCTTAACTTGAATCTTATAAATCTCGATGCCATACAACAAAAGTTTTGCAATGAGATCTATCGTTTTCTTTTCAACATCCGGATCCAAAGCTAGATAGACTGGTGTATCATTTTTTATAATTTTTTGAAATAGCTCTGATTCTTCTCGCAAAGTAGATCCAAGTAGAGGGATTGAGTTGGGTCCTGCAACAATCGCGTCAAAGATTCCCTCGACAAGAACCAAGTCGCTGCCCCAATCAATATATAAATCATTGAATATGATGTTTTTACTAGCCGGAGGATTATAATACTTTTTCCAACTATCTTCTTCGTAAGCTCTTCCAACAAAATAGTTACAGCGACCGTCTAAGCCAAATGATGGAATGATGATTCTGTTTCTATAGGCGCCCGATGTACAAAATCCTATTTTCCAACGAATGATATCTTCTCTTGTTATTCCTCTTGATTTAAGAAATGCCCGGGCTGCTAGAGAGCTAGTGTCTCTATTTTTTGTTGCCAAAGTCTTAAATTCTGCGGGCAAGTCAACAATTTGTTTTTTTTCAATTACCTCATATTCTTCAAACAAATTCATGAAAGAAGAGATATCAACAGAGTTGGTTAGCTCATTCCACTTCTTTTTCTGGGCATAGTCGCCATATCGACGAATTAAGTGATATATCTTTCTACCGCGATAATCACATATCCAACACTTAAAAGCATCTTTTTCTAAATTAACAGAAAGCTTTCTTTTGTGATGTTCACATTTTGGACACTGGAATAGTAGCTCGTCGCTTGTTCTATAATAAGAACCAAGAATATCAGATATAATCTTAACTTTTTTCGCTTCTGACAATGTTATACCCCGCTCTAGCTATCACAATCGAATCCGCCTTATCGTATGACTCTGGCTTTGGATTACCCTGCTTTGTGTACTGTACACTAAAGCTATCCTCGTTGTCAAGAAGAAACTGTAGAACGACCTGTTTGGCCTTTGTTCCTCTCGGAACTTTTATTCCGCAGGACTTTCTTGCGCTGGTCGCTGCCAAATATTCGGGTTCGATAGCATATCGTCTATAGCAGAGCCAAGATATGACTCCATTGAAACGAGAAAGCGTAGAAAGGGTTTTAGCCGAGGAGAAGCCGCTTCTAAAAGATTGCAGAGACTGCTCAATAAATATTCTAGAGGGCGCAGTAGGCAATAAATCCATCTTTGCGTTGATCTCTTCCACCTTACGGAAGAAATTTTTATATTTTCTAGTGTCCCAAGCTTCATTATATATTATTTCACCGTTTTTATTTATTAACGTAGCACCGGTGATACTAGTGCTAACATCTAAGCCTAAAATCATATAAGCATTATACTAGAAATCTAATTTCATTTTAACAGTAAAATCACGATTTTCTGTCTTTTTTATAGGCGTAGCTAATTTTGCGATCGCTATCAAGTTTTTATCTTTATCGTATATGCCAACTTTGGAAATATAAGTCTCCTTCTGAAAGTTTTCATTGTGGCCATCAAAAGAACTTGAAACAATATTCTTAATTTTTATTTCGGACGGCTCAGAAAAAGTACTTTCCGAAGATACTGCTGCGTTACCCGCAGAGCCGCTTATAAGATAAGTTGGATTGTTAGAAAAATTAAGCTCGCCTTTTGGAGCATGTGCCATCATCGTCATCACTGGGACATAGTTTATACCATTAAAGTCCATGGAGTAGCTGGAAGATATCACCGATTCGTTAATGCAAGCATAGTTTAGCCACTTCGGACTCTCGCTCGTGCCATCATAAGAGTCATTATATGCACTTTCTAGCTCCCAAGACCCTGTCAACAACATAAAGCCTTGTCCATATAGAACAACGCCAGCTACAGAGCCAGATCCTTCAGAACCCACAGGGCCAACTTGAATTAATTCTCCGTTTTTATTTTCGTCTTTTAACTCTCCAATAACACTGCCAGAAACATAGTATTTTAAATTCACTGAGCCTTTTTCTATCGACGAACCATAAAATATTGATGGAATAGTGACCAGATTAATTTCTTGACTGGATTTATTCCAGCCGCCAGAAGAACCATCGCCATTAATATCAGAAGTATACGCATAATGAAAGCTAGAGGGGATATTAAAATCTAACGTGTTCCTTAGAGCGACGATTCTTTTTCTTGGATGATTGTCTCCGGGTAGATCTCTATCTCCAGTAATCCTCTGGCGTGAAATTGTTGCTTGCAGAGGATACGAACTGGTTATCTCTTGGCCCCAATCATTTTTATTAATTGTTGTTGTAGCAATTGTTTTAAAGGAGGATAGGTCACTATTCTTCGGTAAAAACGGATATATAAGATTTGACGAACGATTAACGTTCATTTCAAAGAGATTAATATGACCAGAAGTTGTATTAGAGTTGACTGCAACTTTGCCATCTGCTGCAGCGCGTTGATTTTTATAATAAATCTTCCCTGCATGGATAACAAAATTAACTTCAGGGTAGGTCTTTAGCCTGTTGTAGAATATATCATTTTTATTAAATCTATAGAATGACATTTATTCATTTGACCTAGTAATCCAATCTAACACGAAGAGTAATCTCGTTTTCTGGAGTCTTCTTCAGCGGCTCTGACAATTTTGCTACCGCTAGCAATTCATTATCTGCAGAATATAAACCAACAGTTGTTACATAGCTAACCGGACTGTCAGAAGTTACGTTTTTAACTCTCATCTTACTGCCGGTTACATATGTTGGGTTGGCACTATAATTGAATTCATTATGATTTGCTCTACAGAAATAGATCGTAGAATTCAATTCCGTAGTATTGTTAAATTGAATATTCTTAATTCTATTTCTTAAGCCGTCGCAGGATCCTGAAATGGAACCGCTGAACATAGCCTTCTTAATCGTTGAGAAAGTATCGTTATCGTCGCCCTCTTTAGAGCCCCAATAATTAGAAACTTCAACCTCGGAGTCGTCGTCGTCCGGATTTGCTCCAAAAAGTGAAGAAGTTAAGACAATTACACCGGCCTGATAAAATACTTGACCTACAGCCTGGGCTGTGTGATCGCCTGTTGTAAACGTAGATGCCGTGTAGAGCAATCCATATTCTCCTGCTGGGGAATTTGATCTATACTCGTTTTCAGCATTTGTATCATATAAAGTTAGTTCGCCTGCGTTGTCAAATCCGTGACTATAAGCAGAGGCGGTGGCAACTGTTAGTTGAAAACTTCCTTTCTTAATTTCATCTTTAACAAGAAGTCTGGCGAAATTTAAAAAGAAGCACTCTCTCATTGAGTCCGTTGTGGTGCCAAGCAAATCACCATCTCTATCGAACTCCCGTATGTTACCGTCGGCATCATGACCCATTAAAACTTGGGCCATTTGATTATAAATATTAATTTTCTTAGAATTTTGTGTTGCTGCGCTAGATGATAGGCCCGCGTTGGATGAGTAACCCATTGTAATATCAAATATGTGATTTGCGGAAGAGCTTAAGTATGGATAGTCATATACTGATTGGAACATTCCGTGAGAAAAATTCTTAATGTTAGAATCAGAATACGTACCAGAAACTATTGTTCCCGTGATTGGAACTGCTTCATGCAACAGAGTTCTAGTCGAAGCAACGTCGTTGTTTAAGAGAGTTTTAAATGTAGTCGCCATTTTTAATTCCTTATATTATTTTAGCAAGCGCCATCTGATTTAAGTTTAATAAATCTCACAGGGATATCAATCCTATAGCCCGTTGTAGCTCCAGTTACTCTGACGTTTGAGTCGATATAGTAAAAGCAATCATTTTGAATTGTAGCAGTGCTACCAAGCTTAGTAAATAATGTTGTGCTGGTATTTAAATCAAGGGAAGATTGGATCTTGAACCTCAAGCTAGAGCCTCGGGGGCCGGAGATTGTCTGTGTACCGTCATCTGTGGATACATTGTCGTTGTTGCTAACATATCCAGGGTTAGTTGTAAGGGATAGGTAGTAACTAGCAATATTGTCGTCATCAATAAATGATACCGGGGCCAAGCCGGCGCCGGCTGGTGTGTGAATGCTACCAAGACGATTATCTATTTCAATAATATATTGCTGCTCGACCAAATCAGAATCTAATTGGAACGCGGCTGGGATATCCGAAGTATCCAAACCTTGGTCAATTCGAATGAGCGAGCCTCCGTCTGTGTCAGAAGAGGGGTTCTCGCCGGCAAGGACACCGTTTCGGCTAGCCATTGTTGTTGTGGACGCCGCAGAGGATGTCGCTTTTTCTGAATCTTCGTCAACCGCAACAAGGAATGTTTCTGATGACCCATCAATTAGGTACATTTCAGTGTTCGCGGCTTGTTTATTTAATTTTAATACGGGAAGGTATAAGAGATTTGTGCGAGGAATTGAAATAAGCTTCGATTTCATTGTAGATGTGTTATTTGTAAACGCCTCAAATACGGGTGTTTGCAACACTTCTAGATCAAAATACGCACTACCCGATGCATGATCCCGATTATATTTGGTGTAATCGACCTCATCATCGCCAAGTGCAAACTTTACAATCCTAAAGGATCCATCGCCTTTTGCCAATCTAAAACGTCCAGTATCAGTTAATACTGCGTCAAGTATAATGTCTCCGCTATTATCTAAAAAAGCCATAACTCTTTTTTCTCCCAGGGTGGTCTCCCTATAATTAGTATATTATTTTAAATAATTTCCTTTTTATATTATAACAGTTAGCATTTCTTTGTTAAATCATCAGATGTTTTTTCTAAATTAAGTTTTTCTTTAAAAGTCACATTTAAATCTAACTTTCTTCCTGTCTTTTTTGAAGTAATTCTAAATTTAAAGGATTTGTTTAATGAAGACTGGTTCTCTAAACCTAGCACTGGTACCGTATCATAAGCAGAATCGATTCGTTTTTTGCCGCCGCCGGGCGTGGTCTCGTCAAAGACCGACTTGTCATCATTAAATAAGAGATGAGTTACGGCTGGCTTGATATATAAATATTTTTTGAACTGCTTCTCGCTTTGCCGGCCAGCTTGTTCATTCTTTTTCTTCATCTCTAAAAAGTCTATTATTCTAATAACTGGATATGATACTTCTGAATTTTTTACCATTTCCAATTCATACACCGCTGTCGGATTCGAACGATGGCCATGTATATCTTGTGTTCTAAAAGTGTAATAATATTTTCTATTTGGCTCGATGTCGTCAATAAAAGTTGATCTACAATCAGCGCGGAGAGATGCAATACTTTTTCCTAAGAAGTCTGAATATGACTCAGGTCTACGATCAATTCTAAAAACTTCAAACCGAGTTACTAAATCGTCACTCTTAAAGACAATCGGAGGAGGATTTTTTACAAAGTTGTCATAGGTTAAATCGGGATAGAGCGTCTTTACATAATCGAACACTCTTCCTAATTCGCCACCCGTCTCTTCAGATAATCTATTACCAAAGAACATAGATAGTTCTGGTATTGCAGTATATTCTCCAACCTCTGCTTGCAGGGCTATTAATATCTTGTTATCTACGTTACGATAGGGTACCATATCTACGCCGGGAGGTACTGGCGGTCTGTCTTGTATAATCGTAAAATCTCTGCTTATATGATAATCCGTCTCAAACAAAAGCAATTCAGGCTCGGTAACTACAAAAACATCTACACCAGTATCCTGACCGCCAGTATTGGTTGGGCCTACGCCCATCTCATTATCGGCTTTATCCGCCGGCGCTAGATATCTATACTTTGTTGCGACAACCAACTGCCATGCGTATATATTATATTTATATTTCTTACCATACAAAACTTGAGTATCTACAAATTTGATTACGTCAATCTCTGAGGAATTCGTAAACCAAAAATTTTGCACTACTCTTCCGGTTTCATCGAGTTTTTCTACTCTATAAAATACTGTTTCGCTGTGAGCCCTTTTGCCAGAAATTATGTCTTTATAAGTGCGGCTTCTATTTTTCACTAAATTATTTATCTGTGCTTTAAAGCCTAATCCATAAATTTTATTAATAAAAGGATTTGAAATGTCATCATTTTTAAAACTATCATCACCACCCAATTCAATGGTTCTACTCTCAAGATCTCCATTTGTTAGAGGATATTGTGTCCAAAAATTAAAAACTTCTGCTTTAAACCATTTATCTAGACATAAAACTTTATTACGTTTTGTAAATATTTTATTTTGAGTCTGCTCGACTGATGTATCAAAATCATGTAATAGTAATCTTTTTTCTTTAATTCTATTAAGAGTGTCAAATAAGAAATTTGGTTTTAGTATGTTTCTTAGTTGTTCTTGTTCCTCCTCATAGTTATATACCTCTTCAGTTTCCTCCATCGTTGTTGCCTGTGATAGACCAGTATCATATAGTGGTTCGTCGTCCGGGCCTAGTGTGGAGGAAATGCTTTCTTGAGCCTCATCAAGAGTCCCGGGTGTTGCAGCCTGTTCAAGAGGCATCGTACTAACTGCCATTACTGATTTCAGTAAAGCATTTTTTAACCCATGTTGTTCTAGGAGGTCAGCAAACTGCGTCATAGTGTCAGTGGAAAACTCTACGGTATTTTGCATAGGAAAAGTTTCTTTATATGTTTCGACGTCTGATAACTGCTTTACCGTTTTTAGAGGAAAGACAACATTCGAAAACTCCCTAGCTGTTGATCCTACTGGATTTTCTGTTAGCTTTTCAAATTCAGGCTCCTCGCCTATTAATCCAGCGCCAACCGCGACTTTATTAATGGTTTTTCCCCAGTTTTTAAAATAATCACCCTTCATTTTAAACAATTCAATGTTAGCCATTGGATTTTGCAAATTTTGAGTTAAAGATATGTGTTTTAAATACGATCGATCAACAAGTTCGCGGCCCAGAACTTGACCCATAGAAACACCACCTTTTCGGCTTTCATTTAAAGCAAGGTGGATATACATGTTTGGCAAAACGCGCTCTGGCATATAAAATTTATTTAAGTCGGCGCCGGAACCATGAATAGCCATAGTAGGGATAGCTCTTTCGTACTCCTCAACACGATAATTGTATTCTGATTCTACGTTGACGTATTTTAGTTTTCTAAGATCCGTCGATATGCTTGATTTTAAATATGGAACATCGTATTGAGTCGAAAAATCTCTAAAATATTTTAACGGCTTAAGATCATCCGGAGCCAGCGCGCCTAGGCCATCGTTAATTGGTCGTCCACCTGGGACCAGACCATGACCACCCATGGCCGGAAATATATTTAATTTTTCAATTTCATAGTTATCGGGGCCATCTAAATCTGAATCTTTGTTTTTTTGATTTAAATAGGCTTTCTGGAAGTCGTTTGAATCATTGAAAACGTTTTTTGTTCCACCAAAGTGCAGGTCAGGATTGATTGGAAAAATGTTAATTTTTTCGTGTTTTTGGCCCCAGAGGGAGGCGGTATCGGCGGAGACTTTCGAGCCTAGGCCCAATGAGAGGGATTCAAAAGTGCTAGATTCTTTTAAAATTTCTATTTCAAAAGGGAATTTTCCTTGATCCAAAGATATATTAAATTCTAGCTTACCCTGGCTGGACTCCGAATAATCGCCCTGAGTTCCATAAAGCGCGCCGAAGGGGTTGGGCGCTCTACCTAGGCCAAAACCAGAGTCACTAAAAAACTTGCCAGCATTAATACGAATAAAATCATAATAATATCTGCCGACACCAAGCTCACTATCTTGCTTTAATTGAGTCTCTGTGCCCTCTATTTCATAACCGAACTGACCTTCTCGAATTTCAGTTTGCGTAACTCCTCTAGTTGTTTCTAAATCGTACCTGCCTGCAGCATTGTAATCTTCAACAAAGACTACTTTTTCTTTATCTACGGTTACTGGTATTTTAATATATTTTAAAGTCATTATTGGTACTTCTTATCTTTAGACTCGGACTTCTGATTTTTAGACTCGGAGCCGCCGATATTAGCTAGATTGCTGACATATTCTTCGTGACTACTGCAGGGCATATATAGAACAACGCCGGCATATTCTTTGTATTCGTTAGTCAATGTGTGACTATGGAACGATCCGTTGCATTTTAATTCATAACTTCTTTTCTGGGCTTGCTCCGGAGTTATATAAATATCATGTTTGGGGTCTAGCTTTAATATTTTCTTTGCTTTATCTAAATCTATTTTACTTAAATCTTTTTCTTCTTCTAAAGTCAACTGTGGTTGTATATCTTGATTAATTTCTTCGCCGGCTTCTAACAAGAAATATTCATTATAAATAGGTAATTCAAAATTTTCATTTTTTGCCAACCCAAGAAGCTTGTTCTCGTAACGACGGATGCGACACAAAGTAGTTCCAGCCAGGGCTCCATAGTTAGAAGTAGTTAGATCTAGCCACGTTGGACTAGAATCTTTTAATTCGTGTAAATATTCAACTTTTACAATGTTGCCGTAATTAAGCCAGAAGGCTCCGTAGTGCTCCAAGTCGCCAACAATATCTAACAAAGGATCATGCATACCTGTTTCTCTAATATTTTCTCTTTTTTGTTCATATGAGTCAAACATTAAAGTCTTTATTTGATTAGGCAAGCTTTTAAGGCGACCTCTTAAAAGTAATTTTGCTATTGCCGCCTTATCTGTGGCGTCGCTTACAGAGTCCTTAACTGCACTAAGAACACTTTTTTCAGGGTTGAAGCTATAATATGAAGATCGAACAATCTCATTTAGTAAATTATTTTTTAACACTTTACTGCCGAGCATCGCAAATAACAATGAAGAGGGGTCACTATTTAAACCCTCATCGCCGACAGTAGACTCATAAGGGTCAAAAGTTTTTTGGTCTTTTGTTTGGCCTTGCAGATTTGATTCTTTTTGTTGATCCGCCTCTTTTATACCTTTGCCCTTATCTGATTGAGATGTGTTTTTATTCTCCTTTAAAGCATCTGTTAACACCGCTAATGCTGAGCTTACGCTTTTGCCTACGTGCGTCCCATCTTTTGTGGCCAATTCTAATAATTGTTTCTTTATTAATTGTTGATTAGCATTTAATTTTGAGTTAGGATTTTCTAATATATTGTCATTTGGCAGCTTGCCTAGTAGATTATAATACATAATTTTTAGCATTATTTGTTGAACTAGGAACCTTTTTTGTTCATTGTTTATATATTCAATTGTGCCATTCTTAAATAAGTTTAAGGTTGAGTATCCTTTATCATGAAACCTAACCCTAGACGGTGTTAAATATGTAAATTTTTCACTGTCCGGACTGTCATTAGCAACAACCGGAAATGTTTCGCCACTTAATGTAACAGACATATCAACTGGAGCTTCTAAATCATTAAAATATTTTAACAATTCGTGATTTGTTCTCTCGACCAGTCCAGACGCCTGAACATGTCTAAGCCCCATACTATGTCTCAAGGGAAATACTGCCGGAGAGCCGGCAGGGCCGTCAGGAACTCCTGCAAGATAATCGTAGCCTACGAAGTAGGGGGTGCTGTGGTCATTAATAACAGGTAGTGCAAAGTTAATTTTTATACGACCTTTGTCAGAATTTATCTTAGAATTTGATTTACTATTACCAGTATGGTCATAATTATTCTGTGCCATGCCCACTTTGTTTCTAGTTAGCTGACCATCTAAGGTAGAGTCGCCGGCTAAGGGCATATTTACTCCTGATATTTTAGACGCCTCCGCTATAACAGTATCTAAAACGGAAATTAATGCCTTTAATGCTTCCGGAGTACTTCCAGCTTTTATCTCAGCTAGTTTTGCTAGTTTCTCAGATTGTTCTACCACTGATCTGCCGGCTTGGATATTTGCGTTAAGATCGTTACGAGAGATCACGGGAGACATAACTAATAAAATTTTAAGTTCTTTATAAGCTTCTGCTGCAGCAGATACTTCAGGATTGTAAGTTACGGGCTCGGCGGTGTCGCGAGTCTCTTTCCAGACTGCGTACTCCTCCCTGTTCATGTCTCTTTCCAAGCCTGTCTGCTCGTCTATTACTTTGGGCGCCACTGACTGTACTTCTGGTCTAGGTCTGCTATTTAGATACTCAGTGCTATAAGAATTATTTTTAATATTAAAGTTTGGTACTTTCTTTACTCTAGTGGTACGTATTCTTTTGGCGCGGTTATCAATTAATTCACCAACGCGGCCTCGAATAGGGCGATTAATATGTTTGGGAATCGGGGTGGCATGAGGATCTTTTTCTGTCGCAATTTTATAATCAGATTGGGTAAAGCCTTCGGAAGCCTCTAAGTACAACTTTTTCAAAACATCGTTTGCTTTAATTGCTTTTACTAATTTTTTTCCAACCAGGATGGGCGAATAATCAGAAATTTCTAATTCTAAGTCATAAACATATTGACCTAAGCCGAAATCGCTAGTGGATGTATTTTTTGATAATTTATTTTGTGAAAGGGCGCCGGCATCTGTAAACATAAAACTTCTACGAAATATATTTTTTAAACTAAGATTTCCTAATTGTAATTCTTCATTAACAGTTTCTTGCTTTTTTAAAACGATGTTTTTTTCTTTTATGCCAGAGGGCACTCCTTCATCCGAAAATCTTGCGATCATGGCTGGAGGGTCTTCTTTATCAAAATCTTCAGCTTCTCTATTTAATACTCCCGCCTCATTTGTCATATTGTTTGGTTTAATGCGACGACGGTGAATGGTCATGTTTTTAATTTTTGCCATCCGGGCTACTTCTTCTACAAGCTCTCTCCAGTCGGAATTATATAAACCATAAACTGACTTGATAAGAGAATTTTCACTTAATATTTTATACATATCTAGCGAATAAAAGACTGCTGCACCTTGATTAAAATTGTTGTCCGGTTCATAATGAGAGATAACAGCATAAGCATAGTTGCTCTTTTTATTTTGCTCAAAAAAGTTACTGCTGTATCCTAAATTATTCAAGTTCGCAGATTTTTCAATTAAGCCGGCTGATTCATAAACTTTAAACGATTGCAAATTTTCAACTATAGGGTTGTGTCTAAAGTCCTGAACTTTATCACTAACAAGCTCATTTGCAAAAACAATCTCATATAACACAGAGCCAAGCTCGGAATCCCATCCATCGTCTGTATCTGTAAATGTATAGGAATTCATCTTAATATCATCCTCAGATATGCTTCCAAGACCAGATGTTGCATACTCACTTAGTGCTGCAGCCATTTCTTTTATATCAAGATAAGATACTACAAAGTAACTTAAATGCTTTGGATCTGAAGATTGTACGTCAAACGTGACACTTGGAGTGCCCGAAGAGGGAACTGGAACTTTATATATTCTTTCTCCGTTTGAATCTAAGTAACTATTCATTCTCTGTAAGTGTTGCAAGAGATTTTTTGACGCATCGATATCAGGATTTGTCATAGAGAATCGTTGTGTGACGTGCTTGCGGGATCCCAAATCTGTTACCAATACTCTATCTTTATCAAAAGCCTCAGAGGCTGGGAGTAGGGAAGGGTCATTCATAGCAATAGCAAATGGAAGCAGCTTATTTGATAACATTCTTTCTGTATGGCTTTCAACAGTCGATTGAATTACTGCAATTTTAACAAAATCAACCAGCCTAGACATTCCTTTTTCGTTGGTCATACCACCAAAGAAGGACGCAGCTACACTGTTGCCTCTGTCGGAAACAGTTTCCATTACTTCACAAAATATGCTAGATTTAAGATTAAGGGCTGAAGCTTCGGAGATTCGACCGGCGCCAGAGGACTGTCCTAGGAATTTATTTTGTAATCTCTCCAGTCCTTCCGCAGATTTTGCTATATTGTCCTTTCCAACAGAACCTTTTGTTATGAAAGAATGATAACTTTTAGAAAATCCGCTTGCTTTAGGCGGTTGCCATGACGGATGAACACCGTTAATATGTGGGTTAGTGTTACCAGAAAAAACATTAGAGCCGCCCGTCTCTAAGACAATTTTGGAAAGCTCAACCTTTGGAATGAATCTTTTTAATAATTCTTTTTTGGTCATTTTAGCCATTAACAAGTCTCCTCATTAGGCCCAGAGGGGATTGCATAAATGTTTTCTGCCTCATCAGCATCAGATGTAGGTAAGGCGTCGTCCGGACATTCAAATAATTCTTCGTCCAGATACGGATCTTCTCTTTTATCTTTATTTCTTGCTGCACAAAAGGCTTCAACGCTAATTTCTCCATCAAACAAAAAATCAAAAAAGTATTCAACATAATTAGGTGTTAATAAAGAACTTTTTGTGCTTGGCTTGTCATCAGTCAAAATACCATCTTTTACGTTATTAAACTCTTCCTGAAAATATATTTTTTCTAATTCATCGTCCTCGCCAATTTTAAACACTTCAACGTCAAAGTTTTCCGATAGAAACTCAGTATTTTTTTCTTTTAATTCTAACAAAATATAATTGTCTTTTACAACTAATACTGTTCCGTCATTAAAAAAATCACTTCTTATCGTTCCGTCGTCCAAATCGTTGCCGTGCTCTGTTAAACTAACAAAGCTATTCATTCTCTCGCTCTGTGGGACGCCTCCGGGATCACCGTCTTCATCAGGAAAATCATATTGCTCAACGCCAATTTCAATTTCTACTTCTGTTGCTAATTGAGGTATCCTATCGACCAAACCAGCAGTGGAGCCGGTATAGGTTGTAGATATATTTGCGTGATCTAGTTCGCCATTTAAATATAGCACGCTCCAGGCGGGAGCATATCTAGAATTCAACTTTGAGGTACCGATTGATTTCATTCGGATGTCTCTATCCATCTCTAGAGTATTAAATTCTATTTGCTCATCATCTTCGTAAGCGGCCCAAGATTGGCCGCTAGAAAGTACGCCAGAGCTAACAAGTTTCTTTTTTATAACTTTTTTTTGTTCAATATTACTAAAATTATATTGAGTTGACAACCGTGGTGTTTTATTTAAAATTCTATTTTCTGTTTCACTCTGGTCTTCAACAAAGTTAGCATAATTCGAATCATACAACACGTCATCATCATAAAAAGCATAAAATTCAGGCTTAAACTTTCCCAAAGAAAGCAGACGCTTTCCATGTTGAGTTAGCTGAATATCTAGTACTTGTTCTTTTTTATCTAAAAATTTCATAGCTATCGACGCTCACCTTCTGACACTTTTGTCAATCGTGTTGAAGGTTTTTCGCTCCGTTGTATTTGCGTTATATCTTGATTTTTCCCTGGGGGTATTTTCACCGTACCCTCTTCTTCATTAAATTGTTCTTTACTGATTGCGCTTTGTGGTATAAACGGTGCGTCTGGACCTATTGATATACCTGCATCAAGTTTAACTAATTCAACGAGAGAGAAATAATCATAAGGCCAGTTATAACTGTAATCTGGTTCTTTCTCTTTATTTCCTACTTGGAACTTGAATCTATCATCGTCTCTTGAATCTGCTGTTAGATTATAGTAGCTACGTTCAGCTTTCTTTTTAATCTTAAAGATCATCCAATGTATTTCCTCGCCGGCGTCATCTTTGAAGGGAGGTAATCCGTGGAAAAACTCATGCTTTCCAGTAGGATGAGATACAACAACTTCTTCTTTTTCAGCAGTCATCGCAATCTCTGGCATTAAGTTTTGCCAAATATCAGACAAATCATCTTTATCCAGAGTATGCGTAAACTCAAAAATATACATTACAAATGGAGTTTTTGTTTTATATTTTAAGAAGTCAAAATTAGGTGGTACAACATATCGATTCATTAATTTGATCATGTCAGAAATAGAAGTATCTTGTATGTCTTCTTTAGCTCCAAAGTCCCCTCTTTGAACCGCAGGTTTACCATTGGTAATATTTTCAAGCTGTTTCTTATAAATGCCAGGAAGAATCTTAAAGAAATGCTTAGAACCAAAAGTATTCACTGTAAAGTTGGTCTTCTTTTTTGAGAAAGGAATTGCTACAACAGCTTCTGAAATTTCTTTTTCGTCCGCAACTTCGCCAACTCTTTGACTGCCCGGGTTAAATCCACAAACATTGATCAAAGATCCGGTTGTAGTTTGAGAGGGGTCTAATAGTTGCACGGGATGACTTTCTTCAATGTCTAGAAACAATCCTGTCCCTTCGCCTGGAATGTTGCCGTATCCATTCCAGATACTTCTTACAAATCTTGCGTCTTTGTCTGGGTCACCATGAGTACCAGATACATCTAGAACTGGACATTCCCACTTTGTACCAATAGACCAAACGTCGAAAGCAGAAGTATCGCTATCAGTGATAGAAGTTGGTACGTACTGGCCTTCCGAATCTGTTTGTGACGAATATGTAACTTTTTTAACCCTAGTTTTGCCTAATAAATTAACAGAGGAGCTTAATTGCATACAATTTTGTACTGGTAGGCTGTTACCATGCACGGAGCCTGTAGCTGTTCCGGCTACGGTATCTAAATACGGATTTTTATTAAAATAAGTTACTTCGGCGCCGGCCAGGATTTCATCAAGACTAAACACGGCAGAGGCGCCAGTGTCCATAGGGTTGTCATCGCCATAGACGCCGGAATCATGAGGAGAGAATGAAATTCTCGCTACAGAATCCCCATAAAAATAAGGTGGTGTCCAAGCAGAGTGGTTAATAAAACTATTTAAAAGGTTATAAGCATCAGAGGTAACACCTTCGGCGACGCCGCCTATGTTCGCAGTAAAGTGCGGAGTATCTAGAGTCCAAGTACCTTCTTCTAAAATATGCTGATGGGCTAGAGATACGGTCAGGTCAGCCCAGGTTCCAGACAAGGCCGGGCCATATATGCTCCCTCTCCTATCACCCCAGTGCGGAGATATTCTGTTAAAATAGCCTGTTTGTTGATTTCTGTTTCCAACAGGCCCTTCACTTATTACAAGGTCTTTTGTTCTTCTTAATACAACATCCATGTAATAAACTGTGCCAGAGACCATCGGTTTAAAATCTTTTTCCGCTGCAGAGAACGCTGACGTTAATTTGCCATTTTTTAAGAAAAATCTAGGTACTTCTGCTAAGAAATTGTGCGAGGCCATTGGGAAACTAGGCTTAAAGCTTCCGTTCCAGTCAAAAAATACATCCTGGGCGGGATCTGACGCATCCGCATCAGCGCTAAACAGAGATAAAAATGTGGCATCAGCTAAGGACGGATCAGACGTTCTGGTGGTCCTATACGCGGGGCTAGTTTCAACAAAGTGAATCGCGGATTGGCCGTCAGACGAGGAGATTGGTATATAATTTTTAAAATCTACCAAGGCTTCAAACGGAAGTCTATAGTTTGGTGCTTCTGTTAAAGCTGACATTTCAAAACTTGTAAAAGAAGCACCAATTAATCCTGATTGCCCTTCTGGGGCTGACCCTTTATACACGGGATAATCAACCGCAATACCCGACTTAATTGAATTAAAAAATACTCCCGGGGCCATTAGCGGCTGAAGTAGAGCATTTAATCTCTGTGCGCCAAAATCATATGTAGGCGCCCAGCTAGTTGAATTAGTTCCGTTAAAATACGCAGATCCTGTTGATTTAGACCCACCGATAAACGGACCTAGAGATTGAGATAATAGCGAACCCAATTGAACTGACCTTAGTGCAGGGTAAAATCCATTATAAGGCAATAATTTTTTAACTCCGGAACATTTTAATGTAATACGAGACACTGCTGTATCTGAGTGATCTTCTTGAATCATATTAAAATATTTAAGAAAATCACTGTGAGAATACGTATCATAAAAATCATCATCCAGGCGCGAAGTGCGGTTCGGGCCGGCGCTGGCTGTGATGTTTCCGCCATCAAGCATAAACAGCATATTGTTTTTAGCTCTAAAGTTTCCTCCTCGCTCATTCATATAAAAATCAATATGATCAGAAATTCTAAACTCTGGTACGATAGAATGATCTTGTCCAATAACACGAATATCTGAAGCGTAGTCTTCATAATTATTAAACCAAGGACTCTTGCCTCTGACATCATGAGCATAGTATGGTTTCATTTTTCCTGGTACGGCAAAAGGTTCCCATATGGAGGCTGTGAGTGTGGGGTTATCATATCCTGTAACAAGATATGTTGAACCAGTGCCGCTAGTAGATAAAGTCCTCATAAAACTTAAAGACGCTGTTGTGTGTAGAGATTCATAGGTGCCGGCGGGCCATAATTCACCGAAATAGTCTGCGCGGTTATATGTTGCGGACAAGCTGCCGCCTCCCGCAATTGTAACAGTGCCCTCTGGGCGGTGCCTTGTTGGCCCCAGAGGCCACACACTTAATTTAGTGTTAGATAAATCTGTTCTGCCTTGACCATTATCAACCATGCCTTGAGAATTTAATGCAGAGTCTATAGTAAGTCCCATACTATTCTCATCGTTGTTCCAAAAAGTACGTCGATCTTTTCTATCAATACCATTAGTAGCATGTCCGGTTGTCTCAGCATATTGTGTGCGAGATCTAACTTTATTTAAGAAAGTATTTTTTTCTTTAGGAAACACGGTTTCTGAATAGAATAATCCATTAAACGATTCTACAGGATTGGCCGCTGGTGGAAGGGCGCCTTTCTCATAAATGTCCAATAAATCATCATAAGCCTGTTTTGGACGATTGGCTAAAGTTCTATTATCACCTCTCAATTCTTCAGATGCAATATTGTTATTAAGAGCATTGTTAGCAAAATGAGATAAATTGTTGCCAAAAGTGTGATTAATGACAATTTCTTCTCGACCGGTAGTATTGCTGCCTTGTTTACCAACAGTCAGCTTGTGTGTAATTGGCTTATATTTAATAGCGACCGGTGGTTCGGTGTAAGATGTTAGGACTTCTGCTACTTTCTTTCCTTGAATTGCTAATAGGTCGCGTTGATATTTTTCCCATCTACTAAGACCATCGGTGTTAAAAGTAGTCTCCGTCTTTGTCCTTGGCTGAGTTATGATGGAATACCTATTCTTTTTACGCATGTCTCGGGCTACCGGGTGGAGTCCGGTTCTAGTTTGTTTCCAAGAAGGGTAGCCATAAGGTCCGTTGCGGTGAATAAGAATACCGTTTAGTGTGGCAGCGACGCCATTCCAGCCAACAGATGACACCTGTGCGTATGCATTATAATCTTGACCATCGCTGTCAGGATCGCCGTCGCCGGCGGGATGCTCAGGAACATAATTAATCTTGACTCTGTAACCAGCGCTTATCTGTTCTACAGATAAACTATCATATCCTATGAAATTTGAAGCTTCAGTTATTGGTTCATAAATATTAGTATTCATTCCTGCAAAATCTACACCGATAAATCCAGTGGCAGCACTAAAGCCGACTCGGTCTCGATCACCAATGTACACTCTTTGCCCAGTGGACGCTATCACACTGCCTGCTGAAGATTCAGTTATAAACGAAAGTTCGCTGGAGCCTGTTGCAAAACCAAATATGGAGGAATCGACAGAGGCAGAAATCCAAGCATATCCCATATCTGATTGCGGTATGGGGTGCTGCACGTACCAGTTATCATATACAGATTCTGTTGTTGCTATATTCTCACCATGCAAGTAATCTGCTGTTTCAGCTAGTTCTAACCTCTTGCGACCATTTCTGTTTATTTTATGGAACGATGGTACCGTAACATACTTATCAGTCAATACTGATCCGTGAGTGCTGTCATGGCCATATTGGCCACAATGTCTTGTTAATATAGTCCTTAGACCATCCCTAGCAGAACGAGCGGTGGCTCCGTCATTATTACCATCCAAGTGGTTGGACATTCTAATGGTGCCGTCCTCACCACTGCCAGGACCCCTCACAGAAAGGTTTCTAAAGGGCAGAGCGTTGTATACCGAGTATTCCTCTGCATTGATGTCCAAGAAGCCTCTAGAGAGCGTTTCCGGGCCGCCTGGGGAGGAGAAACGGTTGGCAATCACAGTCTTCTGATTGGAAGAGCCTTCCTCACCTCTGGTATCTAGTGTATAATCAGTGGCTGAAGAGAATCTGTTACTCGTATTAATCGGATGATCACCTTCGCCAAGATGGCCAAAAACGTTTCCTCGGCCTTCGGTGCTTGGATTGATGCCAATTAAGCTATGAATATTTGTTGTTTTCGGCAAGCCTTCTTGAGAATCGGTCTTAGCGTAGATACTAGGGAAGTTTGAGGCGCCGTCACTATTATTAAAGAATATGTTATTGACTGAACGACCGGTCGTGTGGACAACCTCGTATTTGTTTGTATAATTGCCAATGAAGGTAATGCTATCTACAGAAGAGGTACTTTGCTGAATATTTCTAATGTTGATCGGTCTTTTTGCGGTTTCGTCTCTGAAATATCTTGCTCTTGGCTTGTCTGGTCCATCATCCCCGGGATTTTTAACTGTCAAGTTAAGGACTGATATATCTAATTTCCAAGCTTCGGCGCGGGATTCATCATCATCAAGAGTTTTACTTATCGCAGTATTTAACTCTGTGTGGCGATGTGTGAGGCCGCCAACGTGCTTTTCTGTGAAGGGACCTTGCAAGGGGGCTTCATTATTATACGAATCAAAATGATGATTATTTATATCAATATTCGGTCTAAAGGTTCTTAGTCCGGAGCCCACAGGATAGCCAGTTGAGACAGAGGAACTAAAGATTGTAAATGGTGCAATTAAATCTCCCTTAGCTTGCTGATATGCATCTGTCACCTCTACGCCAGATTCTAAAACATTTGTCTTAAAATTTAATTTTCTTTTTAATAAATCCGCAGGGCCTTTTTTGTCGTCGCATGAAGAAACAACAACTTCTAAATCAGTCTGCGGTATTCTCAGTGTGCCATTCGCGCCATATTCTGTTATTGACTTATAAAAGTTTGGTTTTTTGTTTATATAAGCTTGGCCTGCTCTAATTTGTTTTGACTCATCTGCCGAGAACTTATACGGGCGAGACAGCTTTCTGAGAGCATACGTAGAACCAGTATACGAATTTCCGCTTACTTCTGCTAGCTGTGGGGCGGTGGCGTCCACTACTTTTGTAATAATATTATTTAATGTTTGTCTATCTCCATCTAGAGTTGATATACCAAGATCTAGAGGTGATTTGTCTCTTTCGGCCCGGTCTTTCCACCAGAGGCAATTTGTATTTTCATTACTGTTTCCGTCTTCTCTACCATTTGTTGGATTTAGCGGCGCGTGACCGAATTCCCAATCATAGAGCAATTCGTTGATTCCCATTATTCTAGCTTCAGGATCATCGACCTTAAATTCCATTGTTGGGAACTTAGTCGTATACTTGTTTCTTTCAAGCACATGACTTTCAATAACTGTTCGAACGTTCTCTGCGAATTCTGCCGATGCGGGGACGAAATTCTGCAACATCATCGAAATTGAATTGTCAACCCACTTATAAAACTCTATATATTTCTCAACGTCTGGGGTGTTTGCCAACTTTTCAAAGAATAGTTGTCGAATCTTGCCCATCTCTTTGTATTCTTGACGATATCTATTGACTGGCTCACCGATGATATTATGAAAATCTTTGATCGTGGCAAACAATCTTATCATCTCATCAGAAACATTTTGATACGGACTCTTTTCAAATGCGAAGAAATAGTTTATTGGCCTAGTTTCTCTCGTAAATGTTACGTCGTCGCGATCCAAAATGTTTACCATATCGGAGCTTATGATATTATCGGGATTTGATTGTCTTGTAGTTGCAACATAAAAATCATCAACGACCTTTTTGTTATTAGAGGGGAAGTTTTCACCTCGGGCGGTATGTTGCTTTCTAGTAACGTTGCCGACCCAATCATATCTGGTTGAAGCCAGCGACAACGATCCTGATGAGACATCAGAAACGGTAAACTTTCCGTCGCCATCGCTGCCAGTTACGTGTTGAAAATCCCAATTAAGAGCTAGGGTGGCAAATTTTGGTACTTCAACATCTGGAATGTCAGACTGCAGCATATAACTGTTCTGATATGGAGAATCGACGCCATAATTAGCTGCATCTCTTGCATGCGCTCGTACTTCATTATCATCTAGATCTGTTAGCCAAACTCTAAGACCGCCGACCTTAACATCAGAATATTGTACAACATTTCCTGTGAAGTTTGTTCTATGAGCACCGACGTAGAATCTCTTAGGAGCGGTAATAAACGAAGCTCCATCTAATTCATTTCTAATTTCTGATTCGCCCAGTTCTGTATCTAAAAAGCCAGTTGATTTGAATTCTCGTACGACCGTGCCGCCATGAGCATTTACACCGACAAATTCAACTAGGTATTTGTTTGTTGTACTGCCAGAAAGGAATGATCCAGAGACTAAACTTGCTTGTGGGTATTTCTCATCTTTGACTCTTACAGCAAAATTCCATCTCTCATTGTCGTAGATATTTGTAAATGTGCTACTTGTTATTTCCGGAACAAATGACCCTGTCAATACAAAAGTGATCTGATTTCCTTCAATTCTGTCTCTAACAGCATAAACCTGTAAGCCACCATAATCTGGAGATCCCCAAGTCAAATCATTATCATCCATCGCGGTGTGACACCCAAACAGCGAAGATGTTATATAATCATATGGTTGGTAATTCGCAGTATTTGCTGCATGTTTTTTAGGAAACAGAATGTCCGCTTCAATTGTAATCGGAATATGCCTTTCTTGGCTATGCCCGCCACCAGAACCTGTTATAAATGAAACAGAGTTTGTGTTACCGGTTTCTGGATATTGATATACAGTACTGCCAAATCTATCGCTATGATTGAAATCAATATAAGAATTCTTATATGCTACTTCTCTGTAGTTTTCTTTGATCTCATGAGTTATATTATTGCCATAGATATTTAATCTAATAATCTCTTCGTCGATACCAAAACATCTTATAAAGTTTCGAAACGACTTTTCTGTGCCCTTTGTTTTATAAAGGAATACGAGATTGTTATAAATGTTGTTATAAATAGAGTTTTTTACATTATGTAGTTTTTCTCTAAAAACAAGCTTTTCATCTTTTTCCGCAAATTGTCCCAAAGTATCAACATCTGCAAATATTTCTGCCGTGCTAAATCCATGAGATTGAAGAACTTGGTCACTAAAAGAATAGGGTTTAAAGCTTGAGCTAGGATAAGTAACTTCTTTAAGCTTAGGCAAGGATTGCACTTGAAGATAGAGAGTATCAAAGTAGCTAGAAATGATTTGAGTCAGATTAGAGAGGTGACCATCCCCGTCCTCGGAATCTCCTTCTTGAATCCAGGCTGGTATTGAATTAAAAATTGAAGCGTTATTAGTTAAGTCATGCTCTTTGCCGATAAAAGTCAGCTTATTTTTCATATCCGCAACTTCTGATTGGTTGGGATACAAAATAGGATCTTTATACTCGCTATTTACAACGTCAGACTCTACCATTGCAGAGCCCGTTCCTCTATAGGTAGAGCCGACCATGCCTGTGGAGATGGTCCAAGAACCATTGCAAATTCTACCAGAGTAATCTAATACTGTAGAATCAAGCGAAGCTGTGGTAGTAATACCCTCATTAAATTTATAATAAACACCTAAATCAGTGTTAGCATCGCTCCTGTTTGTACCGCCGTAGACTGGCACATACCAATTTAATCCTATATCTTTGGGTGTTCTGGCTGTTTTCCAATACCTAAATTCATCCATGGAGCCAGAGAATTTATTTAATCCACGACCAAGAGGAGTTGTTGCGGTACCAAAGTTTTGCAGAAAATCAGGGAAAGCAACGTTTGCACCAATTGTTGCAACCATAGAACCAGCAAATTCGCCCAAAGCGCCATTGGTCTTAGTTATTTCTTGCCTTCTCTTACCATCGACATATAAAGTAGCGCGTAGATCGGCAGAATCATTTTGCATAACGAAAGCATAATGGTGCCAACTACCGTCAGCTAACGAGTCTTTTGTGTAATCAGTGAAAAGACCCTCGCTCGCAGCAGAAGCTGAGACTGAATTGAATCCTACAAAAGAATCCGCTTCACCAGCACCTGTTCCAACTGTACCAGATATGCAGTGAACACCAAAGGCGGCGTTACTTCCTGTTCCATCATTATGAACAAAGATCTCATATCTTCCATACTCAGTGCTTGATCCGGTTACTCCGTTCCACAAATCAAAGAGGGTCATTCTATCAGAACCACCGTCGGTGCCCCGGGGAATGAGAGAGTCTACCTTAAGCCAGAATTCTACAGTTGATCCAGAAGATGCATTAAACTTTAGATTTGATTCACGATTACTGTTATTATCAAATACATTACCATATGATGCTTTAAAGTCGCCTTTGGAGTTTGTAATATCTTTATATTGTTCGCGAGAGTTTGCGGCGGGGCCGCCTTTAACTAAAATATATTCTGTGACTGCTGGAAGACCAAAATAATATCCGGCAGTTGCTAAATGAGATGGATTAAGAGTAGAAGCTGCTGTGCCCCAGCCGTCTGGAGAAAACTTAGCATATCCATTAACTCTAGGATATTCATAGTCAAATACATGCTGATCTAGATAAGAAGAGGAGTTATACCAATCTAGTTGCTCCGCTCGTGTTCCATCGTACGGATATAAATTTTGAATTCTTGTAAACGCAGATTCATAATATTTCTCGGCAGAGCCAAATTTTGCAAAATTCTCTGGCTTGGTAAAATCAACGTGAGGCACAAAAGCATCTTTTTCGGCTGCGTAAGATTCTAAAATCTCATGTTCACCAATTTTATCTTTTAGGTTTTCTAGTGTTGAGGCTGATAAAACACTGTCCGTACCTTGATTTTTAAATAAATCTTTAATACTCATTTTTGACTACTATTCTTTTTCTTCCACTCTAAATTTAAATGTTTCTGACTGTTCTACATATGAATTATTCAAATAATAACTCAATTTTAAAGCGTATGCATAGCCCGGTTCAAGCAATGACATGTCTAAATCAAAATAGCTTCCGGATGAATCATATGACAATCTTGTATAAGATTTTGCATTTCCTGTTGCCAGGGGAGAAGTGCTGCCTGTTCCGTACGGAACTACTTCAAGGCCATCTACAACTCTATAAACTCTGTAGTAGGCATCTTCTACATTCTCTGATTCGGAAGCTTGTGTTGCCTTGGTATATATTGATGGACACCAATTCTTTTCTCTAGCATAAACTCTAAATCTTGGTGTTTCATTTTTATCATAAATTGGTTTAAGATTTGTAATATTATTAACATATGTAGGTTTCGGATTATATTCTTTAGCAGTATGCGTTACTGGATATATAGATCCTGTGTGTACTGTTAAACCTTCAGAACCTGCGGCACCTTCGTCGCCTGCTCCAGAGGAGCCAGAGAACCATACATCATGTAGCTTGGCTAGAGGGTTAGCCGAAGAGGTTAGGGCAAAAGAGGCAGTATATACTCCAACGTCCTCATAGCCTCCTGTGATTACTGTACCATTTACTAAATCTGTTTGAACCAAATCTATGGCTGGGCCTTCTGGTATATCGGTACCATCGTCGGATCCAGAATATATTCTCACATATATCTCAGAACCTTTAGAATCGATACCGGGGACATTTCTTAGGCGGCCTCTAAAGTAGTTATAAAAATAAATTGTATTAATATTCTCGTCCGCAGAGACAAGTGAACTGCTATAATGGAAAGAGCCTCGGTGATCCTTTGTGGATGAATCCCATCTAGCTTCAATTGTTGGCTTTTTAAAGAAAAATTCTGACCCTCTAGCAAAAAATCTTTTCGTGTAGTAAGATCTTTTAGATCCGGTTAAGTTATTTAAGACAGAGCCAGTGTCGGCGGCTGTAGAAGACGAGAAGTGTGCCTCTTGTGTTCCCGTCAAATGTACACCAAAGCCATAATTTGAAATAGTGCCAGCGATCCATTCTTCTACCGTGTCTGTAACATCAAGTTCTAAATCTTCAATACCTTTTGTAAAGTCAACAGTCTTTGCTCTGTTGGTATCTTCATCACCATGATCACTAGATCCAGTGTGATAATCTCCACCTTGACGCTCCCAAGATGTGTTAGCTGCGCTTCGAACCCAGTTAGAGCCCTCTTCGTCTCTGGTTAGGTCCCTGTATCCTTCCATGTCTAAACCAAAACCTTCTTCCCAGGAGGCTGAAACTGGTACGACATTTAGGGTCATATTGCGCGGAGTGGTCTCTCCATGTTTGGCATTGTACATTTTTAAATAAAAATCAACGTTTCCGCTGACCGGTAAATCGCCTCTATTTCTATCCGCAATAATATCCGCTATTGGAAATTGAATTAATATCCTAGATAGTTCTGTTGTTTTGCCAGAACCGGCGCCGGTAACCGATGATGATGGCTGTTGAGCTTGACCATAGATAGAAAAAACTTCCAATATATCACTAGCTCCCGTATTTGAACCAGTGCCTCTGGTGGACAAGTTACTCTCAAAAGCATTAGTGATTGTGTTATCTTTTTCTGCGATGTACTTTTTAATGGCCATTATCTAATAGTGCCCCTTATATCTTGGTTTGGATATTTTATTTCATAAATTGCATTCTTTGGTATTGAAATAAATCGACCATCCGATGATGTGTTACTTTTTGTATTGAATCGAATGTCAGAATATTTGCCACCGTTTTTCTGAAATACTTCTACTCTTTTTGTATCAACCACTCCGGGTACAAGGTTTAACACTTTGTATAGTTTTGTGATCGAAAAAGATTCTCCAATGTCTGGTAGTATATTGAATTCTTCTCTCAGCGCTCTAATGCACCTATCTAATAGATCATGTTTATTAACGCCACGTTCTGCTATAACATCAAAATCAATAGCAAAATTAATTATTTTAGCATCTAAAATATCAATTGTATCATTTATCATCCTGTTTCTATTTAACCAGATTTTAAGATTTTGTTTAATATAAGAATTACTTTCTATCAAAAAACCTCCGGCGCCTTCAGAAATTACGTATAAATTTAGGTTTCTTTTAAAAGAATCAGAATCTTGAATTAAGTTGCATCTTTTAACAGAGCCAAACTGTGGAGGCATAGAATATACTAAAACTTTATAATCTTCAGCAGTTACTGCTCTATTTTGCGAGTAGAACGCACCGTAAGCACGTTGTTTAAGCTCTTCAGAGTTAACATATTTTGTATCACCACAAATTGGTTCTTCATTGGTTACCTCTAAGGATTCAACAATGGTCTTCTTCTGACTTCCGTCTAGATCAACAGGATTCTTGAATTCTATATTCACATCTCCAGTTTGAGTTACTGTATTAACAGGAGCGTTTAGAGAGGTGCTATTATTGCTCCTATAAACTACTGTTAGTGTTGTATTTGACGGCGCTACTCCAAGCTTATCAGATGTTAGGAAATTATATGGATCAAAGGTTTTATCAGAAATATAGTCTTTTCCGTGAATGTCCATTAAGACGTTGCTAGGATCTACAATTAAATCCGCAGTGTCATCGCTCTCAGAACCATGTCCAAACTGCAATGTGGTTTCGCCGGCCTCGCGGTGGACAATAAACCTTCTTGGCACTGCAATAGGCTTCATGATCTTAGGAGCGAACTCTGAATCTGAGTTAGAAGGATTATCTACTTCTGAATAAACTATCTCTTGGGACAAATAATCAACTTCAAAATATGAGTTTCCCTCGGAATCAACCACCGAAATAATTTCGCTAACATTCGAATCATCAATTGTTACTTTTTTAAATCTTTCGTATTCGCCAATCTCAGCTTCAACAAATTTTAGTTCTCCAGAAATTACTCTTCCTTTCGCCTTAACGGCAAAATATGTTGGTACTCCGGTGGTAGAATTTACATTTGATACAATAATCTCATTGGTGGTCTTACTAAAATCAATATCCTCTATCAGAAGATAGGAGGTGCCGGCGGTAGAGAATACAGTAGAGCCTCTTTTTAATTTTGGATAGTAATCTGCATCAACTGCTGTGCCTGCAGAATTAGCTGGAACTAAAACAAAGAACGATACTTCTCCAACCGCAGTGGGAGCACCGGTGAATTTATAGCCTAGTTGGCGTGAATGTTTAATAACGTTATTATATTCTAGCGCCGTATCTAAGAATGATTCATTCGCCTGATAATCTAGATAGAACGAAAGGATATCGCCCACGTAAGCAACAGTATCAAGCATTAAAGATCCAAAGGATGCTTCATTAAAATCCTTAAAGTTGTTTGGGTAGTATCTTTTTGCGTACTCTACCAGCGATTCTTTAATAGTATTAAAGTCGCGAGAAGTATAATTAATTGGTACCTTCTTTTTTTCTACCATCGATATGTTCTCCGGAGGGACAGTTCTCTACACATTAATTAGATCATTAAATCAGAATTTATTTCTAAAACGTCAATATCTCCGGTTGGTTTGATAACATATTTCAATTGTATTCTTAAACCGTTAGCATTGTCTGGGTCTGCTGGAGTTCCTTTGTGGAAGGAAAGCTCTTCAATACTAACAAAGGGAAGGTATTTATCTACTTGAGAAAATATTCTCCCCTCGATGACCGAATGTACACGCTCCATATTCGGTTCAAACAAGAAATTTCTTAATCCTACTCCAAAAGTTGGATCCATCATTTTTTCTCCAGGGCAAGTTAAAATTAGATGTTTTAAATTTTGAGCAACAGCTTCTTTAATTGTTTTGTTTAGTCCAAAAGCTGGATCTACGTCATCATTTCTGACTGGCAATTGTGGTGATATTCCATATCCGCAAGACATTATTCTTCTCCTTCATATTCTGGTTCTTCGCACTCTAAAGTGATAGTTCCATCTTCTATAGCCTGTTTGTAGGCTCCGGGGGTACCCCCTAATTTCTTATCCCTCTCTTTATCTAATAAGTTCCCAGGAAGAGAAAATGATATTCCAAGGGCCACTAAACCATATGGGGTTATTGGTGCGCCGGCGGCCATGAGGCCCGCTGCAATGGCAGGGACAGTATAATCTGGCGCTCCAGTTATTCCTTGTATCTTCGTCGACGTTGATACAACCGGGTCTGTTGCTTGGGCAAATGCTTTGAGTACAACTGCCGGACCAATTGATGGTGAAAAAGAGGGACTTTCAGCCTCTGAGCTACCTAAGCTTTGTTGTTTCTTGATAAAGGATCCAAAATCTCCACCAGATTTATGTTTATCTTCAATTGAATATTTATGACTCTGCCCTGCATCTACAACCGATGTTTCAAATAAAGCTTTCAAAGATTTTTTCGTTTGGGTGAATCCTGTAGCATCTCTCATAGAGGGGTGAGACATACTATATAAAGCTCCCAACGTTTTTAACCTCTCATGATTAAAAAGATAGTCATTCAATATTTTGTATTCCGGGTTGTTTTTCATTTTTTCTCGTAACTCGGGTTCATAAGTCTCAAACACGCTGTTCATGTAACCGCCAAATATTTGCTCTCTTTTTGCCGTTTGATTCTTAAAGTTCCCTTCCTCTGCAGAATACGGGTAGCCCCATCTCGTATATCTTTGATTGGCATATACGTCTCCAGCCTCAAGCGGGTCCGGACCTGTAAATTGAAAATTATTTTGAATGTCTTGAACATAAGACGTCAAATCAGAATAGGCGCCGCCGCCAACATTTGCTCTAATTTTTTTACCATATGGTGTGTTAGATGCTGGATATTCATTTGCGGTGTTGAATTGTCCGTCGCCGGGATGGCCAATAATATTTTGAACTAACTCATTGAACGTTTTAAATCTCATCTGTGAGGATTTATTAGTTAAAGTGATCTCTTCACTAGCGATGGGAATCATATTAACAGAATAAGTTTTATACATATTTGCAGTCGAATTCAGTTGTACTACAGCGGCGTCGTCCCCTGCCGGCTCATGAATCATATAGTCTCGGATTTCTTTTGGAATTTCGTCTTTAATATCATCCCAGCCGGCTGCATTGAGATTTAAATCTAACACTTTTTTATATGATTTCAGGGCGCCGGCGGATTCTCTTATTTGCTTATGATATTTATTTTCTTCTTCGATTGCGATATTCGCTATATCCTCGAAAGCGCTGTTCAAACTCGCGCCGGTGTCTTCAGAAGTTGGCAAACAATATACCAATCTAATGCCTATAGAGACATCTAAGTAGTCTGCTATCTTCTTATCCGCATAAGACGATTGTTCCCCGATTTCTTGCACATTACCTGATCCAAATTCCGTAGTTACCTCTTCGCCTTCTGGTACTTCATCTGCAGATATTATGATATCTGTTTGTGGATATTGAATTGCATTCCAAACTGCGCGCTCAAATTCATCGAGCGGAATGACTTCTGGTAGTGTGTTAATTCCTCCAAACGAAAAGTTTTTAGTGAACTCCTCAGATAATTTCTGTTGATCGAACTTATCCTCCCAGGAATTATTATCTTTATACGATTTATAAGAATTAAAATCTATATTTGGATAAAAGTTTATAAATTTTCTAGCATTTTTCATTTCCCAAGTTTTTTTAAGCTTCACACGAACATACTTTTGAAAGAAAAAATTGCCATCAAAGCTGGTATCGGCTAGCCGTGTTTGCTTTTGGTTCTGCACAAATTGATTTGTGGGAATTGTCAAATCGTTAGTATCAAAAAATTTAAACTTATTTTTTTGATCGCTCATAAGAGAATAGGATGTTATATCTCTTGCGTCCTCTTGCCACATAATATTTTTTATTTTAAGCAAGAGACCAGAGGGGGCGACGCTGGAATGCTCAAAAAAGTTTCCATTTTTAGTGATATCTTGCAGTTGATTAAAGCTTATCATAGGAGATGGAACATCCATATATGTTTGGTCGTAAAAAGATATAGAATTTAAAACATCTAGAGACTTATTTGAAGAAAATTCCTTAATTAGGTTTTCAACTCTAGGCTGCATCATATCGAGTTCTTGTTTAATAATATCATCTATCGTATCATCTGGCCTGATTTCTGCTAAATGTTTGTTAAAAAGATCAACATACTTGTTATTATTAGAATATTCAAATAAATCATTATTTAGCTGAGTTTTTATAATAGCTAGTCCTAGATCCGTTGATAAGACCTCCTTCACATCTAACTCACTAAACGCAAATATACCACGTAACAAGGGCTGTAAAATAGCTAGCCTGATTATAGACATTATAGATAATTCTTGAAGTGCCTCTTGAATAGAAGAAATATCTCCTGTTATATCTCTCTCTATTGTTTCATTTTCTTTTTGTCTATAATTTTCCACTGCATTTTCGACTAGAGAATCAGTATCCATAATATCTTTATATTTATCGACACAGATTTTTCTTATAGGATCTAATTCCGCTTCTTTTTTAACAAATTCTAGTGATTCAAAATTGTTGATATTAAACAGAGCATTGTTAACAAAACTTTGCATGGAGTTTTGCACGTATAAAACCAAATAGCGAGCATAATAATTTTTTAGGCTGCCTTCCAATGCACCCGCTCCCTGAGAAAACGTTGAATTATCTAAGTCAATACCAGGATACAGATTTCTTACTTTATCCATAATCATTTTTGACCATATTGTAGCTTGGGGCAAATCTTGACTTAACAAGTCTATAGTTTTACTATTGTATGTGGGCTCTTCTACACCCAATACGCCGACGACTGGAAGATCTGGCAAATCGTCACCTGCAGGATCGCCGACACCAACAGCGGGGCCAGTGGTAATATTTTCTTCATTTAAGGGAATACCAAAAAGATTTTTAATTAAACTAATAATTTCTGGATCTGTGGATTTCTCAACCTCAAACACGCCCGGGCCGGCAGGAGTTTTAAAATGCACGCTGTAATCGCCATTAAGATATTCATTCCAATTGTTTTTATCTTTTACAGGAATTTTATAAGTTACCAAGTTTTCTTGCTCAGAAAGTTTCTGCTTGATCTCGGCAGGGATTTCAACATCTTGCAATGACGCTGGGGACGCCGTTGCGCCGGAAGTAGACTGCAGGTTTATTGTAAAAGCAAATGCAGATGTTTGTGGCACGCTGGTGCTCCACTTAATGGTACCATCAGGGCTTTGTTCATAACGACCATAGCTTGAAACATAATTAGATAATAAATTAACGTCTTCTCTAATCCCTGCCGCAACTCTTCTTGTATCAAGATTATCAGCAGGCATGGTCATAATTAAAGAATCTTTAAAAGAGTCTAATTGCGGTGATGATGTAATTAAAGAATTTTTAAATCTATCTAATTCTTGCACCAAAGGTACTCTATACGTATCAACAATTGTCTGAAACATGTCGTCTGTAATTTCTAGCACATCCTGTGGTGTATGTCCTGCCTTGTCAAAAATAGAAGGTGTTCGGTCCTGAAGAGCATCGGGATTAGTCAAAAGTTCAGCAATTTCTTCTAATCTGGCTGTTCTTATAGAATCTTCATTACGAATCATTTTTTCAATCTGATCATCCGAAAATCCTTTCGACGCTAAAACTTGTCTTTTTGCGTCAGTGCTTACCAGAGAAGAACACACCGCTTCACTCGGTGTGATGTCTCTTACGATTAGATTACAAATTTCTAACTCAATATTTTCACCCAACAGATGAAATAGTCTTTTAATTTTACTTTTACTATTCAGATATATGGCTAAAGTTTCATACTTTTCTTCAATCAAAAACTGAACTGAACTTAATACCTGTATAGACGGCTCTCCGGAAAGAAGAGAACATGTCTCTAGTGGAAATAGAAATTTTGTCAAATCTTCAAATAGATTAGTTATATCCTGTAAGCGGCTTGGAGGAATACCCAAAGCTCTCATAGCTTTAGCCATCTTGTTGGGATCGCCATTTATTAAGTTGTTGATATCATTGTCTATTGAAGAACCTTCTTTGTTAGACAAAGCTCCCGCCATGGTAGATAAAGTTCCCTCTGGTTCTCCGGGCTTGTCGTCATTAAGAGGTGTGTTTCCTACAGGTTTATCTGGAGAGTTGAAAATGTTGTTTTCTCCAAATATTCCCGCTAGGCCAGCGTCTGCATTAGGATTTGGTTTTGGAAAAAAGTCTGGTGTGTCTTCGCAATATTTTAGGATATCGGCCATCACTGCATCGATGAGTGCGACCAAGGTTTGTATAATCGACTCCATTATCGCTTTCACCAAAGCATCAGTGAAATCTTTCAATAAATCGTTAGTACTAAGAGAGTCCGGAAAGCCAAGAGTTGGAGGCACCGGAAGTTTTGGTGCAATATTTTTTGCGCCGGCCTTAATTTTTGTTAGGCCGCCTTTTTGAAACAATTGTTTTGGTAGGTTATCTACAAATTGAGCCAACCTTTCACATAAAGCATCGACATCAATAAAATCTTGATACTCGTCTAAAAACCTATTTATTTCACGGGAATCTCTTTTTACAGCAGCCTTTTGCTTATTAAAAACATTCGATTTGAAAATACCAACAGTGTCAGGTATGTTCATAGGAATTTTTTCTGACTTTGCTGCTGAACCATATCCAACTAGCCTCTTTCTTTCAAGAGTTACCTGTGTACCTTGACCGGGCTGTGGAATAAACTCTAGATTTCCTACGTTTTTACCTGTCTGAGATACGACTTTCTTGGTACCATCAATAGTATCCATATAGGCATCAAAATCATAGCCTCCAGCCCATTTTAAAGCTTCAGCCTTACTTACCCCTGGAGGAGTGAGCCCGGCGTCAATTAGAGGCTTAACGATGACCTCTTGGACTGCTCTGAATCCTATATCATTAATTAAGCCCTTAAGCAAGCCTTTACAGAGCGCTTGAACCCAATCTCCACCATTCATCTTGTTGCCAAGACATGTGGAGGCTTTTACCAAAAGGTCTCTTACATGTATTCTATGAAAAACTTCGCCGAATGGTCCAGCGGGGCCGGTGCCGATTCCTTTGGAGCCCATGGATAATAAGTGAGCGTTTTTTTGAGCTTTTTCAAGATTGGCAAACAGTGTGCCGCCGGAATAAGACGACTCTTTCTTTGATTTTTCTAACTTCTCTTTCTTTGATTTAGCATCATTTAGTCGCGACTTTTCTTTTTGAAGATCGGATGCAGATTTTTGTTTTTTATTACTCTTCTTATCGCCAGTCGCAGGCAAAAGATTAGGCGCGGGGCGCATATATTTATTTAATAATTCTAACCAATTAAGTTGATTTTTTGTGGCGTCTTCATGCATATCACCAGCATATATAAAAAACGCTCTTGTTGTTTCCGAATCAAAAGGCGGAACACTGTGAAGATTTTTTATCCCAACCGTGCAAAAGCCTGTTTTTAAAAATTCGTTATTGACTTTTTCTTCAGATATATTATGTTTTATAAACTTAAATTCAAATTTACTATTATCTGCTCCAATTTGTAATAGATCTGGTTTTGACAGGCGCAATTCTTTTTGATTTTTTAATAAAAATTCACCCAAAGCTGCCGGAATCATTTCAAAATTATCAAGCTGCTCTTTAATATTAGGAAGTCGGCTTTTATCTCCTGTGTATTTCTCCGCGCCCGGCATTATTACTTCTTTGAAAATCTTTATTAATTTGTTATTTCTGTCTTGGAGCTTATCAGTTGCCACAGCTAAAGTATGAGCGGTTTTGCCAGACATCATCTGTTCTGCTGGAGTTTCTAATTCTTCTTTTACAGGCACTGTGTCTATAATAGATTTGTGAATCTTTACGAGTACTTTAATGATATTGTCGTTAGAATTTCCAGTATGATAAACTTCGGTGTTTTGATCTAAGTTTTCTTTAAGTTGGCTAAAGATTTGTTGCAGATCGTTTGGCGAATAATCTTTGTTATAATTATCCAGAACAATCTGTGATGCTTTCATTAGAGATAACTCTTGAGCATTCGCTGCGGTCACAGGAATTGTAAGACCGTTGCCATTTTCATCAAAAAATGCTCCCTTGCCTCCCAAAAGCATGTTGAGGACAACAAGATATTGTTGCTTACTCTCTGTGACGTCTCCATCATTCAAAGTAGTCCAGTCGGGGCTGAATACTGCTGACGTTTTAAGTGCAGACTGGGAAAGTAGCATTTCTTTTAGTAAATCAGAATCAAGCGACCATCTAAACGTATAAGTTAGTGAACTAGCTTGTGTTGATGCTGCGGGCGATGGATCCCATTTATCGTCAAAAGTTAGAATAGATCCGAAGCCATTATTTATTATAGACTCTTTAGCGTTAGAAATTCTTTCTTCGTCCAAATCCTCATCAGGATCCAGCCATTGATCAGCTTTTTCAAAAAGTTGTTCTACAATTTTTTCTCTATATGATGCGTCTTGAGCTATATTTTTTGCAGCGGCGAGATCATTTTCAGGGCCAACAACTTTTTGTTTTATATATTTTAAACTCATTCTAGCATACCCTAATTGGTGTGATTAAACCTGCTGTTTATATACTTAGGTCCGGATTCTAATAAATAATTTGCTTTTACACCCATCAGATTTTTTCTTTGTGTCACAATACTCCGTATGGGTGACATAATAGTTGCAGCAGAGAATACCATTAAAGCGGGAGGGAGATCCGGAGAAGGCGGCACAGGGTGTGGACCAATAGGATCTATATGAGTATGCATAGCGGTGGTTTGATTAAAATCGCTTTGTCTCCGAATAAAATCATATACTATACCGTTTAATGTAACCAAATTATCAACTATCTTATCTAACACATCAACCAGCCTGTCTCCTTTTACTAGGGGCTGTACGTCTGTATCATCATTTCCGGCGATAAGATCGATGCCTCCAGGGGCATCAATACGGCCATTTTGTGAATTTTTAGCAGAAGTGCCAGTAACTAGCCTGATATTTTCTCGACCTATTAATCTTAAAGTATCAGCTTTCATGGCAATGGAGGCGCGCATTTTAGAATCTTCTGCGCCTGAAGAGCCAACTAATCCAAAATATTGATCGATATCTGATTTTTGTGATATATAAATCCGTGCCGCATCTTTATCAAAATCAGGATCAACATAAACATTTTCTCCTAATTTATTTTTTTCTTTGATATCAGAAGATTGTGGACCTACAATTAAATCAATGCTGCCAGCTTGAGTATGGCCAGATCCACCGTACCCAGAACCTAGTTGTCCAGGGCGGTCACGGCCTAGAACTATTCTTTGATTGTTCTTTCCTTGTATTACTTTTTCACAAGGAGCATTAATATAGTTTGGTGTTGGTTCAACTAAGTCATCATGATTTATGCCCTGACCTTCTTGATCTGGGTGTAAATTCAGTTGATGATCTTTTTGTTTTTTAGACGAGCCAGAAAAATCTCTTGCTAGCTTCTTATTTTCTCCAGGGGATCCCATAAAACAACCTCATTAAGCAATTTCGTTTGCCAAAGTATTTTTTCTCCAATAGTTTGCATACATAGGAGATTTTGGGCCTTTGTTTAATATTTCTTTTGGATAAACAGCATAATTACCATCTAGCACAAATTCCTCTCCTGACTGAAAGTTTTCAACAGGTACAATAACTTCCCAATGCCACGCTTCTTTAATATAGGGATTAAACCCAAATCTATACGCATTCTCTTTCAACCAAAGAAACGCAGGGGTTCTCTTTTGTTGTGCGTTGGTCTTAGAACTAGGCTTCAAGCCATTATTTCCAAAGTCTACCGCCAAACCAGTCTCATGAGGACTAGCCCAAGCTCTATATTGACGGCCTGTGGCCACAGAACCATACTCATCTTCAAGAAAAGCATCAAAAAGCCTCTTTAAATTAGAATAGCTTACAGTGCCATCTTGTTCCAAAGCCTCAGTTAACTTAACAGGCCCTGCCATAGGGCCTTTTGAATTTAGACCGGCCCTTTTAAATTTGTAATGATTAGGCTGTGTTAGCCATCTATATCTCTTCATGGGGCCATCGCGCAATCCGCTCGATACTAAAAATTGCTCTGTTGCGCCGGTCTCTGTTAGCCACGCTTCGTTTAACAATTGAAGTCTAGCCGCCAATAACGGATGTGCGTGCTGTTGTATTTTTCCAGAAATAGTTGGTATAGAGACAGCATCAGATTTATCAAGGGTGCCAAAAACGTTTAAAAACACTCTTCTTTCTGTATAAGCAGTATTTGGCAATAATTCTACAGTTGTAAATTCACCGACATTTAATGGATTTGTCGCAGGGCCTGGACTAGTGAGAGACGAATTAACCTCGCATGGCAGCGGCTTTGCTGCTTCGATTTCTTGCTTTTCTGATTCTTTATTTGCCTCTTCCACAGCAAACAACAATTTCTGTCTTATTTCTTCTTCTTGCAAGATCAAATGATTACGAGCATCAGGATCCTGCTCAGCACTTATTTGCATTTGTATGTAATTGAGTTGCTGTTCTAGCTCTACAATATTCTCTAAATTTACATTTGTGGATTGTAAGCTGGTGGTCGGCACGTTAACAGACTGGCCTGCTTGAATGTCATCTACTTTAGATATTTCTGGCAGTTCTGGTACGCAAGGTCGACCATATACGTCCTTACCAGCTTGCGGTGCAGGCATAGCGCCGCCGAAAACCGGGCCTAAATATAAAGGATCTTGGAAGTTTTCTCTGTTGCCAAAATCAACCCATATGAGATCTCCAGGTTTTGGTATACCCATCCCTGAAACGCTGGCATCTTTAGCAATAAAAGTTGGGTACATGTCTATTGTCACATGATCAATTGCTCCAGGTGGGCCAGCAATAGCTGTGGGCCTAGGCAAGATTGATCCGTGGATTTCAGGAATATATCCTTTTATTTCTACCTTTTGCATATCGCCCGGAGAAATGCCTATATTATCATCAGCAAGGATAGTTGTATGCCAACCATCAGAACTAGTTCTTGGGCCTGGGACTTCAACTCTAAGTACAATTGCCTTAAAGTGGTGAACTCCTCGCAAAATATTCTGCTCATAACTCTTTAAGTTAGTTATTCTTAAGGAATTAATGTTGGAGCCATCGTTCCACTTTTTAGTTGATATTTGAGTTAATATCGGATTTAAATCCCCCCAAGCATACTTTGATAGCGGATCAAAATTTTTATTTAGGTCCTTTGGTGGATCTGAGCTATTCGACATCTTCCGAATTCCCCTCAATTAAATTATAAATTTCGTCTTTATCAAAAGTTGTTAAATTATTGTTTTGACTAGTTTTTTTATGAACCAGACCAGCAATTTTAACTAACTGTTCGTTGGAACGTTGAAGGGTTTCTAGATATTTAGATGCAACCTGACCTAGGTCCTTGTGGTCATGACCAGAATTCATGCTCTGCATAATATCGGTCAGCAGTGTTAAGGCCATTGCTCTGTCGTTTTTTATATTCTCGGTAACTTCACTTATAAAGGAATCTAATTTACTCACATCTTACCCTCATTCCAATTTTTCTTGAAATTACGATACTTTACTCTAATTTTATTAAGATTATTGACAACTTGCTTTGTGTTAAGGCCCGTAATTTCCCTTATGTACAAGTAAATAGCTTTCTTGTTAAAAATCTCAATTTCATCAATACTATTAAAGAGTATGCGAATAGCATTTAGAACTTTTAATTCGTTTTCTTTTAATTTTAAATTTTCCCATTTATCCAACTCAACATGAAGGAATTGCCAGAATTCAAAGTCCTCTCTGTCGTTCTCATAAGGATTGTTCGTGGATAAATATTGTTCTTCTAGATCAAGAGATATATCATCAAAATGAACTTCTCTTTTAAGATTTTTGCTGTTTTTCTTGACCTTATGAATAAACCAATTTTTTGTGATTACACTAAAATATGAAAAAGCTTTTGATTTTTTAGATGAATCATATTTGTCTAAAATAGTGGTTAAATAAATTTTACACTCGTCCTTTAAATAATCAATATTGGGCAAAGTAGTAAATTTATACGTGTATACTATCTTATCGACCATCTGGTCAAAAGCTGGACCTATGTATTTTACGTAAAGTTCTGTTCTGATCTTATTATCAGTCGTTAAAGCGTAGTTAATTATTGCTTCTTCGTGAACCTTCGTAAAATAGTCATTCGCTCTCTTTCGTCGTCTCGGTTTGTATGTCTTCTTCGATGATGGCATCAAGTTCTTCCTCTTCTAAATCTTCTACGGAGAGCGCATATTTATCTCTAAAAAAGTCAATTTCATCAACCACTTCTTTAGTGTGATTTATCAAATCTTCCAGAGTGGGATCTCCATAAAAAGTTTCCAGAGAATACAAGCCCCTCATATGAGTCTCAAGCGAATAAACTGCGTCTAATAGTTCTTCTATATCTTGTGTCATATTAGAAATATTTTCTATTAGTCTTTTAATATACCAAACCATTGCAACTATCAGTACAACAGATAGATAAAGCAAAAAAGGTAATGGTCCCAAGACTGCCATCAATAGCGCAGAATTAAGGACCAGGGAAATTATTAAAAAGTAATTACTTAAACTCATACTATGTCTTCTCTCATATCTTTCTTTTGTTTATTTAAATCTTTACGAAATTCTTCTATTTTTTCTTTAGTGAGTTCGCCAACCTTAGAATTTTTGCTCTCACCAGTTTTTTTAACAAAAGAAATAAACATGCTAGGAACTTTTTTTAAAGTTCCGTCGGTTTCGCATTCAGTGCAATCTGTTAATTCTTCAGACATGGAATGTCTAGTTTCAAATACTACTTCACATTCACTGCACTTATACGTATACTTTGGCATCAGCCGCCGATCTCCGTTTCTTCATCAGTAGTTTCAGCGTCGAACTTAACTACAGGAGGGTTTACAACAAACAACTCCTCGCCGACCTCTGTAAAGTCTAAGTTTTTTAAAGTTGGGACAATATCACTTTGCTCCAGAAGGCTCTTTTGCAAACACATCATAAGTGCTCCTAACGCCTCATCTGATAGTTTCATTTTTTTTAGGTTGTTTTCATTTTCAAAACTCATTTTTTACTCCTTATTGAAAAATGTTTCTGAGTTGATATTCTTATCGTCTATGAAGAGATCATAAACCGGTTTTCCAAGCTTAAGTTCATGATGCTTGACTCCCCATTCGATAAACTGTTTTTCGGTGACCTCTCTCCAATCTATACCAGAGCCGGTGCCTCTAGCTGTCCAATAGATAATTGTATTACCATTATCGTACAATTCATTAATTTTGTTAATATTTTTTTCTATTGGGGTCGCTTTTGAATAATCTCTATCCTCTGGGGAGATACAGATTGTCTCGTCAATGTCTACATAAATAATCATTTATCTCTCGTAATCGTCTTCTATTCTGACAATATCATCTTCACCAAAATAAGTTCCAAGTTGGGTTTCTACAAACACAAGTTGTTCTTGCCCCGAGTTATGAATTCTATGCTTTGTCTTGGCAGGAATTTCAATGATGGATCCCGCTCGAACTTGAGTTTCTTTACCGTCGAGTGTTAGGACGCCCTCGCCAGACACAATTGTCCAAACTTCGCTTCTTTTATAATGATATTGATAACTTAGTCTATGTCCGGGCTCAACCCATATTTTTTTGACCTTGCAATCATCAGAGTCTAAAAGTACTTCATAGCGGCCCCATGGTCTAATATTAGACTCCGGCTCATTAGAAGTTTTCAAAAAGTCAGTAACCATATCGTGAATTCTAAAATCAACTTTAGTTTTCCACTCGTCGTTCCCAGAAGCTACGCCGTCTCGAATAGAGGTTGCAGAAATAAATCCAATATCCGGAGGGGGAACGAACTCATTAATTTCATATCCAACTCCTCGGCCATAGTTAACACTCTCAATATCTGGAATTGATATAATCTTAACATCCGCCTCTTCATATACCTTTTCCAACATTTTAATCGTCTGCTCTGTTGTGAAAGGGTTTTTCTCATCAGGAGGTATGTCTCTAACAGCAATTAAAACCGGTATATCTTTTTCTAATTTTTGTGATATCAACCACTTATGGCCGTTATGGGCTGGTTGCCATCTGCCAATAAACATTGCTCTCTTCATGTAATATTCCTCATTATAAAATATTCTAATGTATTAGCAGACCTTTCAATGTCCGCCGAGTCTGTTGGAATGAGTAGGTCCACATCCGTCGGAGGCTCAAAAGGATCCGATATTCCTGTAAAATTATTTATTCTCTCCGGATGACCGTCTGGTAAGAGTGCCTTCCTATATAGACCTTTTGTATCTCTCTCTTTAACAGTGTCTAAGCTAGCTTTTATATAAACAAGCTTGCCATTAGGGTCTAGTAGCTTTAACTCTTTTCTAACGTCGTCATACGGATTAATAGCTGATATTATTGTGACAACGTTGTTTCTTGCCAAGACTTTAGCGACAAAACCTAGTCTTCTAATATTTCTGTTCCTGTCTTCTTTGGAAAACCCCAGATCACTGCACAAACCGGCCCTATACTCGTCTCCGTCGATTACCTCTACTTGGATACCTTTTCTTCGCAATCTTTGCTGTACGAGGCGGGCAAGGGTGGTTTTGCCAGATCCAGATAGGCCGGTCATTTGAATAAAGAGACCTCTCGTCCTGCCCCAGGTTGTACTATTCCAAGCTCTTTCATGAAGAATATACAGCGCAATCATGAATACTTGATATATAATAGCAACCAAGCCGGTTTGTTCCAAAGACCCGGTAACAAAATATGCAATACAGCTTAATACAAAAAGACCTATTAATCTCCAACTTATAGCTTTTATTAAACTTCTTTTCTTAGAATCAATCATTTTACACCCTTACTAAAAAATCTGCAACCGGCTTTTTGTGCTCAGGCAAATTATCATATTGTTGTTGTTTAATTTTAAATAAATTTTCATGTACTCCGGGTCTGCCGCCTTGAAGCTCTGGGTGTATGACGAAATTTAACGTGAGCATCGTTCTTTCTTGTTTAACAGGCTTTGTGCCTCGATGATATGACGTAGTAAACCCTGTTAAGAGATCTCCCTTCTTTGCAGTTAAATACATTAAAGAATCTTCTCCGTATAGATTTTTCATCTCATCTTCTGACCATCTGTGTCTCACTTGGTGATCCAGCGGCATCTTGTTCCAACTATCTCTTATTAAAGTGAGTGGCCCGTCTTCGGGAGAATCTACATCATTCAAATACATAAAAAATTTAAAAAATTTAATACTGTTTTTGTCTCTATGAAAAAGTTGTGTAGTAGTGGGAGGCAAATCATTTAAAAAGCTTTTTCTTAAATTAAATGTTCCAATCGCCGGCATACATTTAAAGTACTCTTTGGCAAAATTAACAAGCGGATCGCTAAAAGCTATTTGCTGCACCTCGTCGCTAACTAAAAATGGGTTTGCAACAGTGGCATAGTGGCTATCAATAGATTTTAAGTCCACATTATTTTTTATGCAGAAATCAACCTTATCTTTTATAGTGTCTAAAAGATCATGGTCTATTGCTTGTTCCCATTTGGTAAAACCGTTAGTCTTTAAATCTTCAATTTTTTCATCATACTCGCCAGTTAATTCGATAGGATATTTCTCTTTCCTCTCCAAAAACTGCTTATTATAATATTCTACAGCAGCTTGGCCGCCGTTATAAAAACCAACACTATCCGGTTCGAACCAATAATTATTCACTTTCTTTTGGCTCCATTATTGCTAGTAGCGCTGGAGATTGTACGCCTTCTTCGATTTTTAGAATATTAAAATATCTTGAGGCTATAGATTCAAAAGATTTTTTTGAAAAGTAGTGTGTGTGTCCGTCATAATTATCTATTGTTGGATCAACCAATTTTCTTTTTCGGCCTTTGCCAGACAAGGAAATTAATAAAGGAATTTCAATAATACAACGTTTTAATGCTAGCTGGGACATTTTCTTAAGAAAGTTTTCTATATCCTCAACATGTTCTAACACATGCCACGCTGAAATTACATCATAACTTTTAGAAGTTTCTAGTTTTAGAAAGTCTTCCTCGTAAGTGGTAAACCCTAATTTTTTACACTCGCTTATCAGTGATGGGTCCAATTCTGTGCATTCAATACTGTCTACTTTATCCTGCAAATGTTTTGCAAATGTTCCCGCGCCGGCGCCGATATCTAACCAAGAATATTTTTCATTCAAATATTGATCGATCATTTCAACTCTTTTGGAACAAATATCTTTTCTTTTCTCGTGAAATAATTCTGTAACATTGCCTTCAGCGTCTATCTCGGCATGGTCCCTTCGCTCAATAGTTCTATATTGCTCTTGGTGGTACTTTACGCTATCCCCAGGGTATATCCTATGTATGTGACCGCAAGTATCACACTTTAATGTGTTTTGGTACACATTTTTATACTCAGATCCACAGCAATGACATTTCATTTTTTAGTAACTCCGATAAACTCAGGATCTACAAAAGTGTCAACATGATAATTTGTACCAGTATGTTTCCTTGAAATGTAAGGTCTAATTCTTTTTATTGTTGGTTTTACCATAAATGTTAATACATCTCTCGTTTTTTCTTCACAAAACGTAGCTCTGTGAATGATGTTATTATCAAATATTATAGCAGTTCCTGCAGGTCCTGTTAATTTTTTTGGTTCATAGCCAGAGCCAATTAAACTTTCAATTTGATCATTAGAAAATCTACTCGGATCCCAAATAGGAGGACAAGCCTCGATCCATCGAATATGGTCAATTCTAGTTGTAAAAGCTTTATGGCCATGGTTGTTTTTTGATAAAACTTGGAAGGCGCCGTTTTGCTCTTCAACATCATCTAGATATATCATTATTTTAATGATTTCTTTTGGATGATTATCCATATGCCAGGAAAGAGAACCAACAGACTTTTCATCGTAATTGCCAGTTTTTGTCCTATACGCATATACTGCCATGGCCTGAACATTACAATTAAATACAGTCTTTTCTACTTCTGGTAGAATAATTTCTGCTAATTCTTCTATTCTCGGAATATCCCACGGATTCTTATACCGCAGGAGAGGTTGATTTTTTATATCAACTCCGGAGGGAGTAAATATTTTTTTCGGATTTTTATATTCTTTATCTAAAAAATTTTTAATTTCATTTATAATATTCAAATAATCCGAATTGAAATGGCTTGGGTCAACCGCGCGGTACGTAAAATCATACAGACTTTGATTTAGCCGAGTTCTATTTTCATAAGTTTCCTTACATAGTTCATAGTATTGTTCATAGGTTAACATTTTAGTTTGATTTCTCTTTAAATTCTATTAAATCTCTATAATTCATAGGTTCAACAATATTGTCTAATCCCATCAAATTGCCATAAAGTTGGGTTCTTTGGAATTTAGTGTGATCGTATATCATTCTCACTGCATGGAGAGTATCTACAGACGGTTTAAATAATACTATTGAGTTATTCTTATTAGTTACAACTTTGGTCTCGCACCAATCCCACGGTACCCAGGTTGTATTTTTTTGATGGTTTTCGTTCCAATAATCTTTTACAAATTCCCATTCTGGTTTAAATTTAAGCAGGTTGGTATGAATTTGTTCTTCATCAATACTGCTGTTTTTATTGATATTAAGAAGATATGTTAGTTGCTTCTCTCTGACATCTGGGTGTGGACTAATCTCATAGTGCGAAAGATTTTTTTGAATCGCTGTTATGATTCTAGTCTCTTTTACAATCTCAAACTTTTCTTCCAAGGTTTGTTTGAACTCTTGTCCATTTAAGTAATCTGTAAGTTCTCGTATAAGATTATTTTGTATTTTGGATAATCTAAAAGTAACACCATAACTCTCTATTGGAGTACCCTTTCTGCCATAAGGAAAACTATTGTTATTGTAGTGATGAAGATACTCTTCTAAGTCAGTTGTACAGCCAGGAAAATTTTGTACTACATAATCTTTTTTCTGTAAAACATCTATCAACGCTTCTGTATCTCGGACTGGTTCGAAATGAATCTGCTTATCGGCCAGTATTATTTCTAGATGTTCTTCTTTTAAAACATTTTCGATTAAAAGATGCTTAAAGGGCTCTTTCTTAAACTCTGCGTTTTTTATTTTTTCGGAAATGTAGGAGAATTCACCCATTTGCCTGCCTTTATTTTTGTAAAATATCTCTTATCTTAAAGCAATAATCATCAAATTTATTTTGATATTGTTTCATATTTCTATTACGTATATCATACCAATTAGATAAGTAGTCTTTATCATTTTTTAATTTATTTACTTTCTCGTATATTAGTTGATCCCAATTAGACTGTCTAATATCTACATTATAGTCTTCGAATCCATTTTTAAGAGAAAAGCCTAAAACCTTATCTTGTGTAGAGAAATAAATTGAAGGCAGGTTTAGGCCAACAGAGCACAATTGGCCATGGCCGCGCATCACTATTCCATAATCGTAATCATGATAAGATTTAAAAATTTTCATAAAATTATCATATTTTATAAGCTCAGTAAATTCTTGTTGATTCCACTGGAAGCTCTCAGTTGAAATTTGTGGAAACTTATAATCTTTTGGACAATGTGGGATAGTTTTTAAATCCAACTCTTTTATAAAATTTGATACTTTTTCTAAATTTGCAGGAAATAATCCTCTGCCGGCAATAATATCATCACCAGAGTTCCAGGCCGGTTGAAATAATCCATTTTTTATGGTTTCTTTTTGGTCGGCTTCGAAACCAAATATTAACCCAGGGTCCGGCACTTCTGGTACTTGCATGTTATTAAAGTAGTTTGATATCGTTTCTTGTGATCCGTCATTCCTAACAGAAAATAATTCACATCTATCGATAAAAGCTTTTATATTATGTAATCCCTCTCTTGTCATTCTATTTCTATTACGAAAATTATTAACCCCGACCGCAAAAGCAACCATAGGAATATCTATAACAGATAGCACATCTGCATTAAAAGGCAGTTTATAATATGTTTCAAATTTATGCTCGCCCTCTATAAGGCCGCCGCCTCCAACTATAAGAAGATCATTTTCTTCGGAAACTTTTTTAAATAAATTTTTAGAGTATTCTACGTTATTTCGTACATCATGAAAAGGTAAAATATTAACCGAAGACCATTCTATTTTTTGATCGACTATTTCATTTAGTCTTTTCCTGATATTGTAAGAAGCAATATTATCTCCGGCGTTAATACCGTACGATGCTAAGTGAGCAATCTTTATCATTTGAATATCAAACCTCTGTGAGATGGATCCATAAACATGTCCTTGTTCTGTAATCCACCAGTATGTTCTTTGTTAATATATGGAGATAGCTTTTCTATAGATGGTTTTATTAAAAAATTCACTACGTCGCGGTGAGATTTTGTAGCCGTCGTTGCTCTGTGTATAACGTTTTCATTAAAAATTATTACAGTACCTGCAGGACCACAAACTTTTGTAGGCTCGAAGCCCATCTCTTTCAATTTATCCATTTGATATGGACTAACTCTGCTATTGTTTGGCGCAGCTTTCCATTCTTTAAAACTAGTTCTAGTCGAATTATGTTTAAAAAGTTCTTTAGTCTCTTTATGTTGTAAAAATTCTAGCGGTGCGCAATCCTCGTCGACATCTGTTAGATAAATCATACATTTCATATATTCATATGGGTGATTATCAAAATGCCAAAGCCAAGACATACGGGGATCCCTATCGGTAATATTATTTCTGTATATATATAAATTTTGAACTTGGATATTGCATCCAAAAAGATTTTTTTCAATCTGCGGCATTAAAATTTGTGTTATTTCTTCAAGACCGTCAATATCGAAAAAATCCTTGCAAAATCTTACCAAATCATTATCCTTAGAAATACCGTCAGGTCCTGGCGGCCAGTAGCAAAGATCATCATTTGCCAATCTGTGATCTGAAGTTTTTGCTACTTTTTTTACAAGATCGGTATACTGCTCAGGAATACTTTCTATTATTGCAGCGCTTGAATCAGGAAACACAATTTCATGAGTAAAAGAGTATAAATCCACTGCAGGGGTGGGCATACCGGCTGCTTCTCTAGCTAAATTATAATATTCTTCATACGTTTTCATTTTATTTTTTATCCAACGTTTTGTTCAACTCTTCAATTAATTCTTTAAATTTAGTTTTATATCTTCTATTATTTTTCTTTTTTATATTCTCTTGTTTTTCATATTCTATCCCATGAAGACTATGCATTAAAGCAATATTATTAATAAGATTTCTTTGCCTAGTGCCTTGTTTGCCAACAGGTGCATCGGACATAGAGGAAACCGTGTTATCATAAATTATAGTTCCTCTGTCTCCGTTATCGAGTTTGACAGGGATATTAATAAGAGCAACTTGATATCCGGCAGCCCAGGCGCGATAACATATTTCTGATTCAAATAATATCCCAGGTTCCCCTGCTTTAGAACATCTGCGATCCCATCCGCCCAATTCTAGAAATACATCTTTTCTCATAAAATACGGGCCAATATTAATATTTTCAACGAACATAAGATCCCTTCCATTATATTCACTATCCGGATTTTTATACGGTATTTCTCCAGCATCTATTCCATACGTAGGATCACGATCAAAATTTATAGTTCTGCCGCGAGCGCCGCCTAAAATAGCTAATTTCGGATATTTTTTGAAAAGATACTGAGCATAATTTAGCCAATCATTATCTGTCGGAATAACATCATCATCCTGCAAAAGACAAAATATCTTAGCTTCTGACATATGGATAGCTTTCTCATAAGTTCTTAATTCATGTATATCGTTACTTCTCAAAATATAATGATTCTTATGTTCGATCAGATCAACCCATTTTTCCATCGAGCCGTCTACAGAGCCGTCCTCACATATTATTATTTCATCAAATTTTGATTTTGCCAATCTTTCATATAATTCTTCAACATTGTATTCGTGATTGAAAGATAATAATATCGCAGACATTTTAGGATTTTCATTATATTTTGATCTCTTATTTAAATAAGCTTTGCGATTTTTAATTTTTTCAACCATCTCCGGTGGATGTATTGGTATGGCCCGAGTGTTAACTTTTTTATTCAATTCTGAGTATAATTGAAAATCTCTTTTGTATATTTTCTCAATTCTAGCTTTTAAATTTTCATCTTTTTTAATATATTTATAAATCTCATCTTTTAGACTCTTATCTTTTGAGTTCAGGTGTTTTAATTTTACAGGCTTTTTATTCAGATTTTTACAAAGCTTTTCAATTAATTGTTTAAGAAGTCTAAATTTTATGATTTTGTCTGAGTCGAAGGGAAGTAGCGCGCCGTGGTGGTCTGTAATAAAATAATGTTGCGGAGCTATGTGCGCATCCCAAGTGTTATCTTTCTCAATCTCGTTGATAAACTCAACAAATTTTTCTTTTGATTCGGGCATCCTAAAGAATTTTTTAGTTCTAATTACGCGGCCATGTCTCTTTATTACTTCCAGATACCCCGAGACTAAGCGATCAATTGGATCTCTCAGGACGCAAAACAAAGCATAGTTTTTTACATGATCCGGCAAATTAAAATAATTACTTTCGTTTTTATCCATATTAAATGCGTCTCTTATACTCGTTTGAGCACATTTAGGTATTCCTATAAAACATAATTTATATTTATCGGAATACCAGCAAAGCCCTTTTTCATGGTTATGTGGCATGTTATTCTAGCTCCTTCAAAATCAATACTAAAGCATCTTTTGCACATGAATTTTCTTCACTTGCAATTAATCTATCTTCCACTATCTGTCTAGCTTTTTTTACATTTATTTCTGACCAATCTCCATGATCATAGCTTCCTTCAAAAAGACGTAAATCATCACACACTATTATAGCTTCATTTTTAAAATTATCATTAATAATTTGTAGTTCTTCATATAAAGGAACATCTTTTTCTCTACTAGATCTTCCAGTCTTAACACCATTCCAATCTGCAGAATAATGACCGTCTAAGTAAAATATTGCTGGCTTATTTACTATTTTGCAAACTTCTTTAAGCTTTTCTTGTGAGTCTCCCAGTATAAAATTTATCTTATTGCTGGCGTCATAAAACGGATTCTCTAGACTATTAACAAAATTTACAGAATTATTATAAATTTCTTCGACAATTTCTATTGTATATAACTGCTCAAAATACGGAGACATGTGAAAAATAGTGGGTATTCTTAGTTTTCCTGTTTTTGGTATTTTTACAGGCTGATATGTGCCTGTTTCTATAAATACTCTAGGACATTTTAAATTATAGCTAGCCAGCAAAGTGTCAATTACGCTCTTATTTAAATTTCCGCCCATTTACCCTTCCATCTCCACCTGTTGTTTAACCCACTCATATGTTTTTTGCATCCCGACAACAAGAGATTGTGAATAATCCCATCCTAACATTTTTCTAATAAGAGAATTATCGGAATTCCTACCCATAACACCAATCGGACATCTAAAGCCATACTTATCTTCAAATTCCTTGCCTTGAATATTATATATTGTCAAGGATTTGCCAGAGACAGAAGCTGCCATTTTTGCAAAATCGTTAATAGATATCATCTCTTCAGATCCGATGTTTACAGGCCCTGTAAAATCTGAATCCATCAGCCTTCTTGTCGCCTCGATACACTCATCAATATATAAAAATGATCTTGTTTGTTTCCCATCTCCCCAAACTTCAATCTGCCCATCTAACGGAGCTTCGGCAGCTTTTCTGCATAGTGCTGCAGGTGCTTTCTCTCGGCCTCCTGTCCAGGTGCCTTCGGGACCAAATATATTATGATATCTAGCAATGCTTACATTTAAATTATGATTTCTTGCGAAAGCAAAATAAAGCCTCTCACTAAATAATTTTTCCCAACCATATTCTGAATCTGGATTTGCGGGATAAACGGTGTCTTCGCTACAGGTTGGATTATCTGGATCTAGCTGGTTATGTTCCGGATATACACATGCAGAAGAAGAATAGAATATTTTCTTTACTTTATTTTTAACACACTGCTCTAAAATATTGAGATTGATCATAACAGAATTATGCATAATATCTGCGTCATTCTTACCAGTAAAAATAAAACCGGCGCCTCCCATATCAGCAGCAAATTGATAAACTTCATCAATGTCTCTAGTAACCGCAGAGCAAATAGTCCCGCTTCTTAAGTCGCCGGGGACAAATTCATCCGCTATTTCTGTGATATCAAAAAAATCATGCTTTTTAATATCTACGGCGCGGACCCAGTGGCCTTCCTGTTTTAACCTTTTTACCATAGCTCCGCCGATGAATCCGCCGGCCCCACAAACCAAAATTCTTTTCATTTTATTACCTCTTTAATTTTACTAGGGAGGGGATAATGATTATAAAATAAATCTGTCAAAACGTTAAACTCTACACCTTCACCTAAATTATAAAAATCAAAATTCAAAGCTTCACTTAATTCCAACAGATATTCCCAAAAAATTATCATCTGTCTTTCTTGAAAATCATCACCGTGTTGTTTATACCAATTTGGTATTTTTTTGTTTCCATCAAAGGCATGCAACAAATTACCATTTTCTTCGACTTTTGAGCGGCCATCGAGGCCAACTATATATATATCTTTAAATCCCATAAAAGCTGCATAAGTTATAAGTCTGGGGCCTATTCCAAGAGCAGAATTATACCTCGTGGCAAAGAACGCAGTGTTTTGGGGATATTTTTTATAAAATTTTCTTACTTTTTTATAAGAAGGCTCGTTGCTTATTAAGTTTCCTCTCTCTAGTTCAAAACATGCTATCGTCTTATTTTGTTCCATCAAAGAAGTAAACTCTACTGTATTGTTATAATCAAATACACCCTCCACAATAGCTGTCAGATCTACATTTTTATTTTTTAATTTTTCATTTTTATAAAACTCATTACACGACCATATCTGATCGAAGCTCATTTTTTCCCAAGATACTTCATTAACAGAGGGTCCACCGCAAACTATTAAAACAGATTTGCCGTCGTTATTAACACTTTTTTCATGGATGGAAAAAACCAATTCAGAACCAAGAATTTTATAATCTTTTAAATCTCCAAACTTAAATTTTTCAATGATATGTTGATAATAAGATTTACTCCATCTAACGCCCTTTTCAATCGAATCAACGGCAATATTAAAATGTGCATCCTTGCCGGCATTAGTTTTACGATATTGATATCTACTAAAACACTTATTATTTTTTTCGTCTAACCATATACTTCCATCTTTTGATAATGGATAATCCTTTATATATTGTGTAACAAGATCTTTGTGTTCTGTAGATAAGTTTGACAAGATCGTGTTTTTTTCATAAACAATAGTATAATGCTTCGTGTTAAAGCCTAATTTTAACTTATTTTTCATAAAGCTTTTCAAACATCTCAAACTGCCAAGGATAATCTATATCAAAACATTCACTTTCTGGCATTGGAAACAATTCGATATCTCCTGGCTTATTAAAATCTCCCATCCATATGCTTTCACCAATCTTATCTAATCGGCCTGCATATAAACAATGAGCAGCTTCATAAACTGGTTTAGCTAATTTTGTATTCATCACAGCTTCTGTAAGGGGAGTAAGAAATTCATGCTGGTCATTCCAAAAATAGTTCTTCTTCTCGATTACTCCAAACATTCCATCAGAGTCTGTTTTGCAATATGCTTCAACAAAATTATCTATGGTTTCAATCTCCAAAAATGGAGCACAACCGTTTACAAGTACGCAATATTTAAAAGGAAGTTTATCCCACCACTCATACATCTCTGTCATTGGAGTGCCCTCAGAATTAGCTGAAGCTTCTGATCTATCAAAAACATTGATGCCAACTTTATTAGCAACATCTTTTAGTTCCTGCTCATAAACCGAAACGTATACTTGGCTCTGATCTACAGATTTAAGATGCTTTAGCTTCTTAAGGCAAATTTCAAATAAGTTAGTGTCATGCACAGGTTTAAGCATCTTTTTAGGGGTTCTTTGGGAGCCCATCCTCGCTTGCACGAGAACTACCACATCTTTAATTTCTTTCATTATAGTAATTTATTGTTCTTATAAGGGCTCAGAAGATGCAGCGATTTGCAAGTACCAGCACCATGGTGCAAGTGACCGCTCCAAATTTCGGTTACCCAAGAGTGAGTTTGATCTTTGAGTTCATTCAAGACTTTTTCAAATTCTATGTTGCCGTCCCCAACTTGTACGCCCTCTCCGTCAATACCTTTAGCATCAGATATGTGCATGTGAGAAACTAAGTGTTTAATTTTATTAGTATAATCTGCTAAATCTACACCAGAGTGATTACAGTATAAGCCAGCATGGCACATATCAAAAGTCATGCCTAGATTAAAATGCTCGCAAAATCTTATCATATCGTCCGCAGGCATGAAACCGTACTGAAACCATTGGCCACCTAGGTACCAGGGCCTAGGCGGCAGATTCTCGGGCAATACGGCGACATCTGAAGGGTTGAACTGAAGGCGTTTGAAATTATCGATCGCTCTTTCGATCATCAGTTCATTCGGTTTCTCACCTACAACATGATCTAATGACATTCCTCCCAAATGCATAACTATTTTTGGCTTCTCTTTTGGAAAGTTCTTGGCGATTTGTAGAGTTTTGTCAATTGTCTTTTGTAAGATCTCAACCGAGAGATTAACAATGCCCTCATCATCTGAACATAAATCAACAAGCTTCCTATCTACAATCTCCGGTGCATGTACAATTAAGGAAGAGTCTTTTGTGCCTCCTTGAAAATCCACATTCAAATCAGTTTCCGAGCAGTGAAACTCTATGACAGGAGTCTTAAGCACAGAGTATTCTTCAAAATCATGAAATCTACACTTTACACCCCATTGTTTCCAAAACGTGAACTTTGGCCAATCTTCAATTCTTCTTTCCTCTTCAAAATCTGTTTTTGAGATATAGTGATCTTCTTTGATATCTCTTTGCAAAGTCCTGCCATAATATGGCTCGATTTCATGAACATATATACCCTTACCGGGGGAGCGAAAAACAACGTCTTCCGGCTGCAATACATGTCCTTTTTTGAGGGAAGTTACTGTAAAAGCAGATTTAGCGAATGATTCTTTTGCTAATGTTTCTGCTTGGTTAACTTCTTTTTTGGTTCCCAGAGCTAGTTGAATTTGTCGCATATTTTCAACCATGTTCTTAAAATCTTCAGGATACATAGAAGCTTTATGATCAGGGCCAGTTGCATCTCTATCAAATGTTATATGCTTTTCAACAATTCTAGCGCCAAAGCCAACTGCGACGTCTGGTATAAATATACCTCTCTCATGACCTGAATATCCAACTATTGGATGTATTTGCTTTAAAGTCTCAAAAAACCCAAGATTAAGAGATTCGTATGGGCTAGGATATGTAGAATTTGCTAATAAAAACGCATACTTAATTCCTTTCTTCTCATAATACTTTGCACACTTTCTAATATCTTCCTCTTCCCACATTCCAGTAGATATTATTAATGGCTTATTATAAGAAGCACACTTGTCAATCAAAGAAAAATTAATCATATCAGCAGACGCAATTTTAAACGCTGCTATGTCCAAAGACGCTACAAACTCTGCTGAATCTTCATCGAAAGGTGTAACTATTAAATCAAGACCCAATTCTTCGCATTTATCCTTAATGATATAATAATCTTCTTTACTTAGCTCGACTTCTCTAAGCAGGGGGATTAAATAATCTAAACTCCATTCGGCGCTGTTCGGATCATCTAAAATCTTTTTAGAATATATTTTTTCAAGATTTCTTTTTTGGAACTTGACTGCATCAACACCGGCTTCGGCTGAAGCCTCAATGAGTTTTATGGCCTCAGATAAAGACCCATTATGATTAACGCCGATTTCACTAATTACATAAATGTATGAATCGTCTTCTTTCGAAAAGACTCTATCAATTGTTTTTTGCATTTTTTATTTCTTTCTTTACTAGACAAATATCGCTTTGAACCATCTTTTTTACAAGATTGGGAAAATCAGTCTTAGGTTCCCATCCCAACACTCTCTTAGCCTTTGAAGAATCTCCGCAAAGAACATCAACTTCTGCTGGGCGCATATAACGCGGATCTTGAACTATATATTGATTCCAATCATCTATGTCTACAGCAGAAAATGCAGCGTCCAAGAAATCTCTAATTGAATGACTTTCTCCCGTGGCAACAACATAATCGTCTGGTGTTTGATGTTGAAGCATTAGCCACATCGCCTCTATAAAGTCAGGTGCGTATCCCCAATCTCTTCTAGAATCTAGGTTTCCCAGAGCAATGTGATCTTGTAACCCTAGGTGTATTCTAGCTACGCCGTCTGATATTTTTCTTGTAACGAATTCTATTCCTCTCCTCTCTCCTTCATGATTAAAGAGGATTCCGCTGCAGTTAAACATCTTATAAGATTCCCTGTAGTTTTTACACATCCAGTGACCATATACTTTAGCTATACCGTACGGACTGCGAGGGTAGAACGGAGTCATCTCATCCGATCTTGCTTTGAGAGTAGTCCTATTACCGTCTAACTGTAAATTTGTAGTGTTGCCAAACATCTCAGATGAGCTAGCCTGATAGAATCTAACTGGCTTACCATATTCTCTAATAGCCTCAAGTATTCTCAGTACACCCAATCCTGTAACGTTAGAGGTTTGCTCAGGAATATTCCAAGATGCACCAACGAAAGACTGTGCTCCTAGATTATATACTTCATGAGGTTTTATTTGGCGTAGCAACCTTAAAAGTGAATTTTGATCTGTTAAATCTCCAGAAACAAACTCAAAATCATTCTCGTTTTCTAAATGTAAAGTATTAGCTCTATTTTTTGTAGAGGAACGTCTTTCCATACCGTAAACTCTATAACCTTTTTCTAAAAGAAAATCAGCAAGATGGCTACCATCCATGCCGTTTACGCCAGTTATTAATGCTCTTCTTTTCATATAACCTCTCTTGTTTTATTTCTCTGACTTTGGTTTTTCAAATGGGTTCCAAGCGACCGTGCCCTTATCACTAATTGGCTGGAATGTTGCTGGAGCATATACATGCAGGTCTTTATATAGTTCATCTTTTGTATAGTCAATTGGTGTTATATCAAAAGTATTATCAACAGCAAAGGTGCTCTTGTGGTCAAAACTTTTAGATAAATTTAATTTATGTTTTATATTATCATTTAAAGGAAAAAATTCTGTAGAAAATTCAGTCGAAACATTATATTCATGACATTCTCCTAGATTGTATAAATTGAAATTATGTTCTTTTTGAAGATTAAGTATATAATTCCAATAAGACACGTATTGTCTATTTTGAAAGCTTACACCAAAGTCTTGAAACCATTTTGGATTTTTTTTATTTGCCTCAAAAGCATGTCCAGAACTGTTTTGTTTAAAACCATCTATGCCAACAAAATATATATCTTTTACCCCCAAAGCAATTGCATAGCACAGCATTCTCAAAGACACTCCCGGTTGACCCCTGTATCTAGTGTGAAAAAAAGAACATGTATCTGGGTGCTTGCTAATAAAATCTTTCATATTTCTATAATCTTTAGAGGCATCGCCGCGTTCTATTTCAAAAGCAACTTTTGTATTTTTATTTTTCAAATAACTTTCTAACTTTTCATTATTTAAAAAATCTACATTTGGCGCCAAGGTAATTAAGTCTATATCGACATCTTGAAATCTAGAATCTAGAAAAAAGTTATTACACGACCATATAAAATCAGTTTTAATATTTTGCCAATCGACGTCCTTAGTGGATGGTCCTCCGGATACTATCAGAACGCTCTTTCCTTCGTATTTTTCTAGATCCTGAGTTTTGCTAAATACCCACTCTTGGTTGTATATGGTTTCTTGATTTTTTAATGTTTCTATATCAAACTTTGATATAATATTTTCTACAAGAGATTTACCCCATCTTCCTTGTATAAAATCTCTTTTATCACTGCAAAAGCTATGATCTTTGCCAAATACTGTTTCTCTATATTGTTCAGGACTAAAATATCTTCGTGCGGTGGCGTCAAACCAAATTGTACTGTCTGCAGCGGTTGGGCATTGAAGATAAAAACTTTTAAACGCTTCGTATACTTCCCTCTTATCGACAATAGACTTTAAAACCTTTCCGTTCTCATAAACGCAAAAGCAATTATTAAATACTTTTCCTAGAAACATTTATCTCACCGTATTGTGAAGCTCTTTACCTTCACCTAAATTAATAAATGCAGTCTGCTTGTATAAATCTTTTGCATACTTCCAAAAATATTCATACTGCTTCTTAAACACATCTTCAGAAAAAGAAGATGGTAGAGTTTTCTTACCCGGCTCAAAAGCATGCTCGCCTTTGTAAATTGGCTTAAAACCATCCAAGCCCGCAAACTTAACTTCTTTGCATCCCAGTGCTGCAGCAAATAATATCATTCTAGGACCAATACCTAATTTTCCATAAAATTGTGTATGCATACAAAAATATTTTTCATAATCATTAAAATTATATCCAAACCACTTATCATGCACTTCGAAACCGAGAAGAGGCTTATACTTATCAGTATAGCTTTTTAATTTATCGTTGTCAAGATCAACTTCAGACATCATCATTGCTAAATCAATTTTTTTATTAGCTAGCTTTTCATTTCGAAAAAAGTTATTGCAAGACCAAATAAAATCTTTATCTATGCTATCAAAGTCTAGTTTATTAGTTGATGGGCCACCGCCTAAAATAAGAACTGTAGAATTATTATAGTCTTTAAACTCTGGCAAATCACTATAAACAATATGATTTGTTGCAACTACACTTTTAACAAACTTCTTAAAACTAAGTCTGCAATCTCGAATCACCCAATCAGGAAAGCTTTCAGTTGCTCGGTGGTGTTGAAAACAGTTGTACATCAAACACCCCTAAGTTTCTTCCTTATAGGTTTCTCCCCTTCGGTCACAACCTTATTTCCGTCTCCTAGGGCCATTTCTAGCTCTCTAACGCCCTTTACAAGCTTTATCAAGCCTTGGGGTTCTACGGAGGCTAGATGGTCAGAGCCCCACATTGTGCGGTCTAATGTAATATGCCTTTCCAAGATCGTTGCTCCGAGATATACAGAAGCGACAGTTGTGCCTAGTCTAAATTCATGGCCACTATAGCCGACCTCACAATCGTATCTCTCTTTTAAAGTTTGGATGCATTTTAGGTTTAGCTCTTCAAGTGGTGACGGATATGTAGAATTACAATGCAACATTGCAAATTCTGCTTCTTCCTCTCGCAGAATCTCTACTGCATGATCGATTTCTTCTATTGTGCTCATACCGACAGAGAAGATAATCTTCTTTCCAGTGCGCGCGGATTCTCTCAATAGTTCGTCATTTGTTAACATCGCAGAAGGAATCTTAATCCAAGGAATATCATATTGCATTATAAACTTGAGACTATCTAAATCCCAAGGAGAAGCTGACCATTCTATACCTTTAATGTGGCAATAAATATCAATCTCATCGTAATCTTCTTGCTCAAATTCCACTTTATGTTTATAGTCAAGATAAGTCATTGTACCCCATGGGGTTTCTCTCATAACACCCTTTTGATGCTCTGGTACACATACATCTGGATTTCTCTTTTGAAACTTAACTGCGTCGCAGCCGGAGAGTGCTGCAATATCAATTAGCTTTTTAGCAGTTTCTAAATCACCATTATGATTAATTCCGATTTCTGCAATTATATATGTTTTCATAGTTTTACTCTTGGTATATTTTCATACAAGTTGCTTTTATTAGATACCAGTTCTAATTCTACGCCCTTCTCTTTAAGCCAATAAAACAACGCCTCGGAAGCTTCGCAAGTTATCGAAATCTCCCAAGGTAAAATGTCTCCTTTATTAAACATCTTTTTGTCTTCATAAAAATGCTTATAATCTTTATCTCTCTTGGGATCCTTCTTTGATAAATCCCAACCTAAAGCAACTATTTTCTTAACCCCTAAGTGTTGAGCCATATATATTACTGTTTCATAAAGTATGCCCGGACCACAGGGCCTTGTAGGAGTTTTAGACATTATATAGTCATCAAACTTTTTTGTCAAGCAAATAAACTCATTATTTATTTCTGTTCGAATAGGGATCTTAAAGAAGATATCATGTTTTTGAAATTCGCTCCATCTCATATGAAGAGGATAATTACTACTAGCAACAACGATCGGATCGCTTTCGTTATATTGATAATGTTCTTGAACGAAATCTCCAACCGGCTCTGGCAAATTAGCACAATTAAAGAAATGAAAATCAACGACTTCCGGTGTATATTCATATGCTTGTTTTACTGCAAATACTAGTTTATCTTTTAGTTTTTCTTTAAGAACATTTTTCCTGTTGTCCGATAAAGATGGACCACAATTAAGAAGATAACAAACTTCTCCTTCGAAGGCATTATGCAAAATTTCCATTTGCTTTTCAATAGATTCAGTTCTGGCTAACTGTTTTTTAATTTGTCTGGTCTTTTCCTTGACAGGAGGAAGGTCCTCGACGACATTTTCAACCTCAAGCTCCTTTAGAGCGTCTACCATGGTCTTACCAATACTACAAGGATCATACCCGTTATTTAAAATATGTGTCGATCCAGTTTCGCCCATTTTTATTAGCTCGCTACGTTTTTCTTTCCATAAATTATATGCAGCCCTTAATTGTTTTCTTGCAGAGGAAATGTTTGATTCAAACCATTGTCCATTACAATCATAAGGAACAACTGTAAAAAGACAACTGTCCCATTGACCGTCGACGGGGAACATTGCATCTTCGTGAATAAAATCGACGTGGCCGCCTTCTTTTGGTACTATAACAGGCTTCTTGTGTGTTAGAGCCTCTGCGATAGGTAAACAGAAGCCCTCCCCTCTAGAGAGCAAAGAAAACACATCTGATTTTTTATAAAGCCAAGAAATATTTTCATTAGAAATAAAACCGGGAATCAATACAATATTATTAGATTTCGAAGGTTGGTTCCACGGAAAAAGCATAGACTTTTTAATATGCATAATTTCGTTTCTAATTTTTGTTATATCATGAGACTGGCTTCCAAATGTTTTCAAGAGTAGTATAGCATCATCATCAAATTCAAATTCTGCTGTAAATGCTTGAATTAATTTATCAAACCCTTTTCTTTTAGTCCACTGCGAAATAGATAAAACAACAAATTTTTCATCCAAATTAAATGGTAATTTCATTGGATCGTAATTGCCAGTTGGAGGCTCAACAATATGCGGAACAACTCTGCAAGGTATGTCTAAACCTGCGTTTTTAGTATCTTTTTCAAATGTTTTTTTATTCCACTCACAAGGAGTTATAATCATATCAGGTTTTAAATACTCATAGTCTCTCACCCATTCTTCTGGAATTAAGTCTGTTTCCCAAGCAACATAGTTTGCCTTATATTTAGCATTTTTTATAAGCCTTTGCATTGCTGGAGAACAGTTTGGTGTGGGCTTAAACCTCTTATCGGCAAAAAGAATAAGCGGCGGGGGCATGTGCCATAAAAACACATATTCACTATTGATGGTGTCTTCAATCTCGCTGTCATCTTTAAATTCATATTTTTTAAGCAAAGCTTTTTCATCAGAAGTTAATTTATCTGATTCTGAAACTACAGACGAGTACACCTTCAATTCGAAAGCATTCGGATTTTTCTGTAGATACGCATCGAGTGCTTTAATGTAGCCTCTAGCGGCGACACCGTATCCGCTTTTATCGCGTGATTGGCAACAATATACTATTCTCATTACAACACTACTACCTGATCAGCTTGAGGCTCTATTTGCATTTCCTCTTCACCTAAAATTGCTTCAACAAATTCTTTATACTTATCATCAGATTTAAAGTTTTCCAAAATCCAAGATTGAAGTTTCTTTGCTTGAGACTCAAATCTTCCTAAATCTTTATAGACTTCCATTAGGCGTTTCTTATAAGAAAATTTATCTGCATATGCCCACTTAGAATCTGCTTGTACAACTCCATCCCACACAGCCTCTCTTTGAACATTTTGCAATGTATAATCAACCTTAGCAAACATTGGTTTAATTTTTGTTTTGCCTTTTTTATCTTTTATTGGCATACAGAGAAAATCCATATGACCACTCCAATCCGGAGCTAGAATAGGCAAGCCCTGCTGTGCGGCCTCGAATAGAGGAAGGCCAAAGCCTTCTCCGTGAGCTAGTGTTAAGTAAGCCTTAACTTTTGGATGAGTGTATAGAGAGGTCATTTCCTCGTCAGTCATACTACCATGCATTAGATATATTTTGCATTTATAGTCTTTATTATCTAAAGTATGCAATACTGATCTCAGCTTATGTTCAGTTGCAGTTTTATCCATAGTAGAATTATTAGCTTTATTACTTTTGATTATTAGACCAACATCTTCGTTTTGATGAAATTCCTCAACAAACCACTTGACTGTTTTATCTAAATTTTTTCTTGGACCCCACTGAGCTACTGTTAGAAAATTAAAATTAGATTCTAAATTTATACCCAGATCATGTGTTTTAAACGCTTTACAACAATAATTCACAGGAATAATAGGAGTTCTTACTTTAAACTCAGGAAAAACTTCGCCTGTTTCAGTATCTTCGGCTTGATAAACGGTGTTTGCGAAAGCTTCTTTTGCAAAACTAGAAACAACAATAATTTTATCCATTATTTCAGATTTCTCAACCCATTGCGGAGATATTTTAGTTGTTTCAATACCAGCAGTATAGCCAATATTTATTGGAGCTTTTTTGGTCCATTCATTCGGTATGGTCACCTGCAAAGATATATCAAACATACCACCGCTACTCATATAAAAATGAGTCTTTTGGATTAGCATTTCAATCCATTGTGATTCTTCCGTGCGCTCAGTCATACAATTTGTTCGACCCCAATTTGTATTTTCCAAAAAGATATCAAACCTATCTTCATGAGCCCTTAAAGATCGTAAAGCAAACCTGCATTGTTCACCGTATCCCGATCTAGACAGGGCAGGGCCTCTAACAATTATTCTTTTTTTCAACTTAATCTCCCGAGATATCTATTTTCTTTAAAGTCCAGGGCTCGTAATTCTTTCTTGTATCCCAAGAACCATGTTTTTCGTGAACTTTCGTTAATAAATTAAACCAATTATTTCTATAGGTTTCGAAATTATAATTTTTTAATACGTGTTCGCGACCTTTTGCACCTAGAGCCAATCTTTTTTCTCTGCCCATTTCGTACATTTCGACCAATGCATTAACAACATCTTCCTCATCGACCCTGTCTTCATATATCCAAGGCACCGGTTGTGAACCAATTACTGCTTTTGAAGATGGTTCTATACCAATTCCAAACCACTCTTCACCATCCGTTACTTGTTCTTGTAATCCTCCTGTCATATTCACTATGATAGGAGTTCCACAAGATAATGACTCCAAAGTGCCTAATCCAAAACCTTCAGCGTCAGCAATATTAATTGTACAATCTGCCATATTGCAGAACAAGGCTATCATCTCTGGTGGCACTTTTTGCTCTGAGAATTTAATCTGGCCATTTAACATGCCCAAGTGATCGCCTATTGCTAGCAAATCTTGTCCGTACTGATCATGTACATCGGTGTGCATCAGAAGCATCGCCTTATCTTCGCCAACTCTATTAAGGAATTCCTTAAACCACCAAATTACACTTCCAGACTGTTTTCTCTTTGCGTTTCTATTATTCCAAAAAAACAACATTTTGTCGGAGTCGGGACCAAATTCAGGACCGAAGTTTTGTACTCGCTGTTTAAACCTTTCTGTTTCAGACATTGGTTTAAAAATATCGGTATTAACAGAGTGAGGTACATAATGTGTTTCAACATCTGGAGAAACATTTCTAACAATATCATCTGTAACTTTTGAAATAGTAGCAATCACATCATTGGAATCATACAGGGGCTTATTAAACGTTGGGTATGGCTTATTATCCCAAACATGATAATATATCATCGGGACAACAGATCTGATTTCATCGTCAATAGCCCAAAGCCATTCGTAAAAGCGAGGATCTGTCATAAACCAAAGCATGTCAGGCCGCTCAGCTTTAAGAGCCTGCCTAACTTGTTCTTGATTTCCGTAACCTTTTACTGGTTGAATGATAAAATCCTCTCCCCACGGATCAACTGCTAGCGTTTTAAAACTACGATGATCAATAGCTCCGCCAAGACAATAGAATTTAAATCTACCCGTCTTTAATAAATTATCTATCATATATAATGTTTGTGTACCAACGCCCGATGGAGATAGCGGGTGGTCGGATATTACCATTACTTTAATTTTATCTTCTTGCGGTAATGTACCTTGCATATGTCCTCTTATTTACAATGCTCCGTTTCATAAAACTCGCATCCAAAGCCAGAAGTACATGAAAGCTTGTTTTTATGAAAATTGTTTGAATTTATATTATGCAATGCTTTTGACAAATAGTTAAGAGCATTTTCAGTTTTTTTAGGACCACTGGTTACACGAAATATTTCAACGTGATTTTTCTTAGCAGTCCTCTTCAATAAACCAAAATATGTTTCAATCTTTTTTGGATCGATATTATGCTTCTGAGCGAAGTAATACTTATAGAAAGTCAATTGATAAGTGATCAGAGAATCAGCCTTCTTTTTAGGGTGCCAACCCCAGCTACAAGTTTTCCAATCAATTATATGATACTTTCCGTCGGGAGTCTTAACTACGAGATCAATGAAACCCTTAAATTTAATATCATTTTGTTCAAATTCTTTAATATTTTCATAAAGTTGTTCCTCAACAGAAACTACTTCGTATTCTTCAAAGTATTCTTCTAGAAAAGGATAAGCCAACACTGATAGTTGTCTACCTTGAACTAACATTTCATCGATAGTTTTTTGATTAATTTGGTCTGTGACATCTTCAGGAAGCTTAGCCAATTCTTCAAAAAAAACTTTTTCGAAATGTTCTTCTTCGTTGATTTGCTCTTTTAATACCTTGTGTTCGCAAACAGAGTGTATTGCTGTTCCAAAAGCTGTGTAATGGTTTCCTTTGAACTCATCAACTTTATCTATATATTTTAGTTTATGCTTGTACGGACATTCTGCCCAAATTTTAAATTCAGAGTACGAGATATGAGACACTTAGACCTCTTCGGTTTGAGTAATACCCGTCACAGAAGTTACAGAAGTTTGTGTATTTGCTGTGTTATTTGCTCTATTTGTAGATCTTGACTTAGATTTACGATTAGTTGTAGAGCGCTTAGGGCTTGTTTTTGCCTTAGTAGTATACACAAACTTTTGTGTGTTTGCAAGCTCATTCGTAACATATGTTGAATTTTTACATTCTTCTATCTTAAATCCTTTTTCTCTTAGCATAGAACGGATTTCACTCTCATGCCATCCAATGGGGCGGACGCCTCTTGGATTTGCTTTTGGTACAGTAATTTCAACTTGCAGTAAACCATTTTTTTCTACCGCAGTTAATTTTAAACTATAGGTTCTATTGTTTTTAGTGCTTTTAACTGTCCAATTCATAATTTTCTCCAATATTATTAATATGTTGTATTTTCATAAACGCTTTAGGGGATATTGCATTAAGCATTTTTCTATCTCCCAAATAGTATTCTTCAAAAGCTATAGCAAAATATTCTCTAACAGATGTTGCGGCATAGGGAGAGACGAATAGTCCCATAGCTAGTGTTTCTAATTTTGGGTAACCAACTGATTTATAAAAGAAATCATCCAAGTCTTTTGAGAAATCTGAATCTAAGAAATTGTAAGGTGAAGTATCATACTCTTGAAATCTTAGAATTCGTTCTAGCTTTCTTCTTTTACCTAAAAATTCTGCTTCTACTTTAGAATCTGAGTATATGTCTTCACTATATCTTTCCTCCAACATATGTGCGACTTCGTGGACAATATCGTCTATCATATCCTCTTCATCGTCTTGTTGATTAGTAAGATAAATAGCGCCAGAATCATACATGGCATTTATTTCTCGTTGCACAAGATGCTCAAATTCTCCAATATAAATTAAATCTAAATCGTGAAAAAAAGATCTCGGCAACGTTCTTTCTAGAAAAGCAACAACTCTATCTAAATCTATATTTTGATGCAAAGGGTCTTTTATGTGAATTGGAACAGAGTTAAAAATTAATCTTATGTCCTCCACTTTTTTAGACCTCTCGTGGGATTCTTTTATAAAATCCTCTAACATTTATTGTTCCTCACTAGACATATTAAAGCCAGTTTCTATATCAGTTAAGCCCTGATGATATCCTCTAATCCAATTTTCTTCAGCAATTGCCATTAGAAAATCTGGAAATTCTTCTGCTACGACATTAACAATCATTTCAACTGTTACATTATTATCTTCCGGCTGTTGTTTTTCTCCAACGTACTCAACCAACCATCTTTTTAATTCTGTATCTTTCGCGACGACATCTTCTAATACTTCAGTTTTACCCAGATCCATAATACTACTCCTTTAGGTTTCTTAACTATATCAAATTAAACAATAATTGTTAATAATTATAATATTTTTGCTGCCAAAGTAGCGACTTTAGAACGCTCGCCTTTTATTAAAGTTACGTGTCCAGCCAATTCTTGATCTTTAAATCTCTCAATTGCATAGGACAGACCATTTGTTGTGGCGTCCAAATATACATTGTCAATTTGTTCAACGTCACCAGTAAGAATAATCTTGGTACCTTCGCCGACGCGAGTAATAATAGTTTTAAGCTCATGTAATGAGAGGTTCTGGGCCTCATCAATAATAATGAATGCGTTAGAGATAGAGCGGCCTCTAATATATGTAAGAGCTTCCATTTCAATCGTTCCATTCTCAAAAAGCATTTCTAGAGTTGTCTTATCAGATCCAAACAAAAATTCTAAGTTATCTTGAATAGGCATTAGCCATGGGCTCATTTTTTCTTCGAGAGTTCCAGGCAAGAATCCAATATCGTTACCAAGTGGTTGAATTGGTCTAGAAACTACTAACTTTTTGTATATTTTATCATTTTCTAATGTTTGTTCTAGACCAGCAGCGATGGCCAAAAGAGTCTTGCCACAACCAGCTTTACCAATCATTGTAATAACTTGTATGTTCGGATCCATTAAAAGATCGATCGCAAAAGATTGTTCTTTGTTTCTAGGACGTAAGCCCCAAGTTCCGTTTCTTCGTTCAGTTATTTTTGCCAAAGGAGAATTATAATTCATAAATCTTGCGAGAGCAGTCTTTTTTTCGTTAAGACTAGAAATAAGCATTATGTACTGATTTGCATATAACTTAACTTCTTCTTCATCTAAAAATATTTCATCACCAGAATAAAACCTATCAATTATCTCGTCATCGACCAGATGTTGTTTTAGACCTGTATAAATATCTTCTGTGTTATCAACTAATTGTTCTACAGAATAATCTTCGCAGGGAATCGCAAGAGCATCACATTTTACTCGCATGTTAATGTCGCGAGAGACAACTATCACTGATTTGTTATCATGTTTCTTGTTTTCAGTAATAGCAGTGCCAATTATTTGATTGTCTGCTGACGATAAATCAAAGCCCGGGGGCAGGTCGTCTGGATTATAATCTCTTACAGAGACTATTCCGTATTCCTCACCCAAGCTAACGCCTTTGTGCAGATTTCCCTTTTCTCTTAGAGAATCTAGAATGCGAATTGTATTTCGCGCATTGACGCCGACGCCATCTTGTCTTTTTTTGTGACCATCTATTTCATCTAGCACTTTTAGAGGGATGACTATGTCACTGTCTTCGTATGAGTAGATACAATTGAAGTTTGTTAAAAATACGCTAGTATCAAATATATAAATTTTTTTCATTTAAATTCCTGTTGAAGGAAATGTATATATAAATAGTTATTATTCTTTTTCTTTTCTAGTTATTATGAGGACATTGGCTTGCAGTATTTAAAAAATATTTTAAAATCTCTAGTTTTTGGAGTTCTTTTCCTGGCGTTGTTCGGCTCTTGTGCGAGTCTAAATAATAAAAAGAACAGAAAAGAAAAAATACCATTAAAATCATTCGTACAAGTAAAGTATAAATCATACAGAAAAATTTGTACACCCCGTGATCCAAAAAACTACAAATCTTCCTGTTATCTACCTTTAGGTGGCGGTGTTGGATCAGGAGTTATATTTGCTCATTCTCTTGAAGGCTCGTATATAATGACAGCCGCGCATGTGTGTGATCCAGAAAGAATACCAGAGTGGATGCATATGCACAGCATGCCAGAAGCAGAAAACGAAGAACTAAGAAAAAATATAATAAAAGTATTCTCTATCAACGATTATAACTATTTCAGCCACAATTTAGAAATAGTTGATTTTGATCGCCATACAGATCTTTGTGTAGGTCATGTCTGGGGCTTATTTGATAAAAGAGTACGATTATCTAAAAGAAGGCCAAAGCTTGGAGAAAAAGTTATTAATATAGCAGCACCTGCAGGATTCTTTTCATCCAAAGTTGTACCAGTTTTAGATGGTAGATTTTCAGGCAACACTATGATTGAAAGAAAAGCTAGAAGAGCCGTCTACACTATCCCAGCAGTGGGAGGCAGTTCCGGGTCGCCAGTCTTAACAGTCAAAGGTAAACTAATAGGAATGATATCGGCTGCACATGTAAGGTTCCATCACATAGCACTTTCGCCAGTTTACAGAGACGTTATAGATTATCTAATTAATACTGTTAAAAAAGACACAGAGAAAAAAGGTCGTGATATTAAAGACATTGGTCTGTTTTAGATGTCTTCTTTCATGACAATAATACACCCATAGTTGTAATAATATTCGTCATGATAATACCAGCCATATTCTGTAACTATATCACACGCAATCTTACGCATCTCTGCTGTTTTTCCGGTTATAATCTTAAACGGCGGTTCTAAAAAATTAATAAATTCAATAATCTTTTTTTCCGCTTCCTCGTGGCTTAAATGATGTAAGTCTAGTGTGGGTAACCTTCTAGGCATTTAACTTACTCACATAATCGTACATCGCTATGCCAGAAGTTGTGCCAACATTCATACTACGAACTGATCCGTATTGTGTAATAGAAACCACATGATCTGCCAAAGATAACATTTCGTCAGAAAGACCAATACCTTCTTCACCAAAAATCATAAGTGCATTTTCTGGCCACTTGAATTTCTCCATTGGCACAGCGCCCTCTACGTTATCGAGGCAAACAAATGTAAAATCAGATTTAAGATGTATAAGCTCGCCAGGATCGTTGATA
>Ga0163180_10000035_pt1 | contig 70331 bp, 73 predicted proteins | sample AtlANTMetagenome_2_FD_109647 | JGI IMG/M metagenome (GOLD analysis project Ga0163180, IMG submission 109647) | Marine eukaryotic phytoplankton communities from the Atlantic Ocean - Atlantic ANT 4 Metagenome | ecosystem: Environmental > Aquatic > Marine > Oceanic | place: North Atlantic Ocean...
TCCCAATGCTTTTTCTTCCAGATCTCTTGTTCTTTTCTCTGGCGTATCAACTCCTGCAATTCTAACTCTTTCTTTCTTGTATAAGTCAAACCCAAGATCAATGGTGACATCAATAGTATCGCCATCAACAACACGGTTAATCTCTGTTACTCTGAAGTTGTAGCAGCTCTTCCTGCTCGGTGGAACCATTGCTCCCATCAGACATCTCCTTATAAGCCATTCTAAGTATATAGTAGATATACCAAGATACTGCTACAAGCAATATGGCAATCATCCAGATTACACCCCAGACAATCATTGCCAATACTCATCTAATATATCAAAAGTTTTGTTGAGATATTCGTTTGCTCCATTACATTCCCATTGACCTTTTTCTCCAATCTCACACTTATAATGCAATTCTCTTTTGAGTTGCATAAGTCTATTGGTCATTGCAACTTTATCTAATCTACCATTCATCTTAATTCTCCTTAATACAGTATTCAGCAGCATGTGGATTATTAAAACCTTCTAGGTCTTCCCTTGCTTGCTTTATAGCGTTGTATGCATCATTTGCATACTCACAGATTTCATAATGATTATCTAGGTTATCGTGATAACCAACCGTATAATGGGACATGATAGTTTCAACTCCATTTCCCAATATTTATCTACAATCTCTGTATTTTTAGATACATTGTTAGAGTATCAAAGCACCAATAATAATACCTTTACCAAATGCTAACCAAAGCATTTGATAGTCAGTTAGTTTAAATTTATTTTGAAGTTTTTTGGCAAGATCTCTATCCCATGCGGTTGCCTTATCAAACCATTTTTGTGTAATATCTGGTAACCTCAAGTTAGCATCTCCTTTTTAGATGTTTTGAAATACTTGTTTATGACTTCAATTTGATCCTGATACTTAGCAATAATATTTAACTCAGTTTCTATTGCCTCTGTAATATCAGAGTGCTCACCAATACCTGCAGGATTAGTAAGATATACTTCTACATTAGCAACATGCTTTTGGATATCTCCTTGTGCATGTGCCAGCAGTGCTTTGATTAATGTTTCTCTCATATACAATATGTTTCTACTGTATATATTATACTACATTTTGTAATTTTCTGTCTTCTTAGGTGACTCAGCAATAATTTTTAATGGTGCTTGTTCTATAATAATAGTCTGTGTAGGACCACCACTCTTACCAACGCCATTAGCACCAGACATTTTCATAGTGCCATCGCCTTTCTTAGAAGCCGTTTGAATTCCAAAACTAGCTAAAACTCCTGTAAAAACCGAAGCTATGAAAGTTGGATCTATCTTTTGTTGTGGTACACCTGGTATAGCAACATAATTTAAAGTTAGTATTCCACCACTCCAAACTAATACACCAAGTCTCACAAAAGTAGAAATGATCGCTGCTTGTTCGTCTTCATCTGGTAATATTTTTTCTTTTATTTTACCAATAATTCCTTTAGGTGCTTCTTTCTTTTCTGTCATGGTTTCTTCTAGAAGGCACTTTTATTTAGAGTTTCCCATCTCTTTGAGCATTTTTTGCAACTCTGCAGTGCTACCAACGAACATAGCGTTGTTTGTTACATTAGTTGTTGCTGAAGATTTTGTCTCGTCAATATCTTTTAATTTCTTTTGTAGATCTAATAATTTATCAGTTGTATCAGCAACACTCTTAAGAACCTGTCCAGCAACTTCAAATGCTCTTGGAGATTGTGTTTCGTCTGCTAACTCCATAATACCATTAAGAGTCTCCTGTCCCTTCTCAATTAGAGAATAGAGATTACCTCTGGTATATTCATAATCCTTATCAAGTTCTTTACTAACATCTCTTGTTGGAAGTTCTGGTTTAACTTCAGGTGTAGCAGTAACTTCCACATCAATACTATTAGTATTTAATGCTTTGTCTATAGATCCAAAATCTTTTTTCATGTCAACACTTCCACTTTCTAAGTGCTAATGCTTTACGAGTGGGTTCACCATTAGGTTTTTTCATAGGTCCTTTTACACCACCCATACGAGCACAGAAAGATCTCTTTCTAGGTCCGCCTTCGGGTTGTGGTGCTTTTAAATCAGAACCAGGATTTTCTCTCTCATATGATTTTCTACCTTTCTCATTTAATCCTCCTGATTTATTCTTACCTTCTTTCCTCTGCCATGCAGCAGATTTAGCTTCGGTAATAAATTCATCAAAAGTCATTTTTTTTCTCCAAGGGATTCTGATCCACCAACAGCAAAAGGATTATATTTTGCTCTAGCTAATCTATACATCTTCTCATGTATAGTTATATTATCTTCTTCGTCTACACCAGGAGGTTGATACTCACATGGCATAGTATCGATAGGGTCGTGTGTTGTAATAGGCATAAGATCTAGGGGGTTAATTTTATCATCGAACCAAGCATCATAGGGAACATTCTCTCTTGCAGGTGCGAAATAGGTCATACATCCTCTCTTCTTGTTGGACTATACTTTTTACTATCGAAGAACATAGTAGAATCTTCACTAAATCCAAAGTCATCATCTGGTTCTGCATCAACAGGATCTGGAGTAACAGTATACCTCATTTCACGCTTCGCATTTTGTTTATCAGTATTTGTATAGTAATCAACTTGAACCTTACGGATGATTCCATCTGTAGATTCTGCAATAGGACCGAATAGATAGGTCTTTGCACTAAATGTCATAGTATACATCAATACTCTACGAGTAGTAAAGTCTCCTTCGTATTCATCAGTAAAAGATATATTTTCCAGAACAACTGGTATATCTCGTTTTTCACCAATAGAACTTACTAAGTCAACTGTAATATTAAATGCAGGTTGAAAGAAGGGAAGAATTTGTTCTACGATCTGCAATGCATCATCATTTAATTTACACATAATGTTAAGTTCAAAACCTATATTATATGGAACAGGAAGATAAACTTTTTTTACTTTATCATTGTTATCAAGTGCTTTATAAGTTTTAGTAACAGAAGTTTTTCTTGTTGAATCATATGACAAGTCAGTCATTTCAAATGACATTCTTGGTAATGATATTGCAGTTGGTTTGTTTAATTCCTGTAACTGTTCTAATCGTGCAAGAAACTTTCCTCTAGGACCATATGCCAAAGGAACATTAAGATCACTAATTACTTTTCCATCCTTGTCCTGTTTTTGAACATGAATTTCATTAAAAAGTGTCCCGAAGGATATGACAGTCCTTCGTAATATTTCGTGATAAAAATAGGTACCTAACATTAATAATTACCAAATGGATTAGTCTCTGCAAAATCAATGATAGAATCTGCCTCAAATTCAAACTCATCATTAGATGTGTAAGCACTAGTAGTGTCAACACCAGTGTGAGATAGAACTTGGTATCTAGCAGAAGAAGCAGTTCCAGTTATATACTCACCAGGAGTGAATACACCATTATTTATTGACAACTTGAGTTTTCTCTCCACTACATTCCATTCTTTAACATATGCTTCCGTTCCAGAAATAGATCCAAGAACTCTTTCATTATAGAAATATGTACCAATACCAGTAGAAACTGGAGCACCAATTGTGATAATAGGAGTACCTTCATAACCACTACCAGCATTGCTAAGATATATTCTACTTAACTTATCACCTTCAAGAGTAGCAATAGCAGTTGCTTGTACTTGACCTGCTTTACTACCTACAGTTCCTGTAGTTCCAATAGCAACATTCTCTGGATGTTGAATGCTAATAATAGGTGGTTGAATATAGTTATTACCAATAGAAGTAATACGAATAGAAGTAATACCACTACTTGTCAGAGATGCAGTTGCAGCAGCACCTACGCCAGGTCCACCAAAAGAAATTGCTGGTGACTCTGTGTATGCAAAACCTGGGTTTTGTATTACTACAGAATCCACAGAATATAGATTTGACCTTGATGTGGTAAAGGCAAATGCACCAGCTCTACTTGAAGTAACACCAGCAGGAGAGGGTGCGATTGTGACAGAGGGTGTGGAAGTATAGTTATATCCGTCATTGTTGAGTGTGATGAATTGTAGGGCACCTTGAGAGGCAAAGGAATCAACTATTGCAATAGCAGTTGATCCAATACCTGCCATAGCAACTGTAGTTACTTCTCCCTCATCATCAACTCTTTGATCTATTACAGCAACATTAGTGTCAATGTACTCATCCTCATAACGGAATAGTTCACACTGAAGTTCGTAGATATAATTCTTACCAAGTTGGTAAAAAGGATTTTCAAACTCTACATGTTTGATTTCAAAAAGTCTTTCTCCTAATGGAAAATATATTAGATCTCCTTCTTTAGGTCTAGTACCAAACATGATCTCGGTTCCAGCATTCTTTGGATCATGTGTGACAACAAATGGTGCTATAAAATCCTCATATCTTTCTCGTGATACTGTTAGTGTAATTTCATTTTCTAGATTAACACCAAACTTAGTCATGATATCACTACCCTTAGCATACCCTTCATAATTGTTTAAGTATGCTTCAAGAATATAAGCATCATTAAATTTAGATGATTGAACTTCTCCAAGTACATCATCAGTCTCAATCATTTTTCTGGGTAGATAATAAACATCTATCCCAAATATTTTCAAGTGCTCGTCAATTAATTCTTGAACAAGTCTTTGTTCACTAGGCGAACCTTGAAGAAAGAATGGATTAAGTGCCATATCATCCTATCATATCAAGTGGAGGTAATTCGTAATCTGTCATCATTTTTTCTTCTATCCTTTGTATTTCCATAACAGCATCTTCGTATATTTGTCTACCATTTAATTCAATTCCACCAGGAAGTTTAACCCCTTGAAACTTGGTTAAATTAGTACCCCATTGTTTTTTAACTGTTTGAGTAAAATATCTTTTGATGAAGTAATCATTGTAGACTCCACTATAATTAGCAGGATCCATAATTCGATAACAATTTAAAATTATGTATGTACCTTCTGTCATTGATCCCCAATCAATATCAAGATATAACTTTCCATTTCTCTTATTAAATCTAGTTGGTTTTTCTGTAGATAGTAGGAAATCGATGTCCTCTAGATAGGTCTTAGTCATTGCATAACTTAAAAGTCCACTATATCCAAGATTAAATGCAACATCATTCAGGAACAATTGATATTTGAAACTGAACATATTATTTGATATAAAACTAGCATCAAAAACAAATACTCTTTCTATACCAATAATTGAATCTGGTAATGGAAATTCACTTTGATTTTCTTCCCAATTAAAAGTAGTTGTAGTAGCAGCACCTACGATATTAGTAGTTGTACTTGTTGTAGTAATACCTAAAGTATTTGAGGCACCTCTTGCTCTACCACGCTTTATATCATCAGCAGTAATTTTATACTTTAAATAAACTCTTTCAACGCCATCAAAATGGCGTTCATAAAAAAGTTGTAAAGTATCGTCAAGTGCGTCTTCAACTTGCTCATCAGCGACATTTATTTCTAATACAGGAGCACCAAGTTGTCTTAGAGCGTAGTCTTTCAACTCCTCTCTTGTGGTTGGTTTTGCCATTAGAAGAATCCTCCATCAATCGATTCAGACCATGTTGGGTTTCCAGCTGAGTTCACGGTAAGAACATACTCAGAAACAGTCAAGAATCCAACAGTACTTAGGCCACTAACAATCTTACCTGTTGCGTCGAAGTATGCGATTCCATTAGGACCACTATATCCAATACCATTTGCGGAATCTGGATAATATAAACCATCTCTAAATGTACCATATCCTACAACCTGTAGGTTATCATTAACATCTACTTGATCCTCAAAAGATTCAAGAACTAATTTTCCACTTGTAGTAGTAATCTTAGTAGTAGAAGTAGCAGTACCAATTTGAATATTCTTGGAGGTTGTTACTCCAGTAATGATCATGGCAGCAATTGTTGCTATGCCAGTAACATTAAGATTTCTAGAAGTTGTTTCATCATATACTAAGTCACCGACAATATTTAAGTTTCCTGCAATGAATACATCATCGTTGAAAGTTGTGATTCCAACAACAGTCATTCCTGCACTAACAACAGCATCAGTAGCAACTAATAATTGTCCAGTTTGTAATTCACCACTAACACTAACACCAGCACCTAGAGTTTCTAATCTAGGACCGTTATTATGGAATAATTTAACCGAACCATCAGCAGTAAAGTTAGCAAGAGTTTCACCAGTATACTTCTGTAACTGAATCTCATTAGAACGAATTGCAAGAGCACCAGTTCCTGAATCATCAATGTAAGATCCGAAGGATGGGTTATGGTAGATCTTAAGATCTCCATCATCTCCAAAGTGTGCAGCAGCATTATCTGCATAAGTTACAATACCACTAACCTGACTATCTGTTAGAGTAAGAGAAGTTATAACACCAGCATTTATTTTGGCGTTAACTATATCACCCTCTGTAACATCGATAGTAGTAATAGTTGCAGCAGTACCAACCAAGTCAGTTGCAATACCAGATGTTATCTTAACAGTTTTAAGATCTGCAGTCTCTGTATCGAAAGTTGTAATAGTACCAACACCAGATACATCTAAGTTTCCTGTTACGCCAATACCAGTAGAATCTATAATACCAGATACATCTAAGTTTCCGTTGATGTCTCCGCCAGTAGAAGTTATAATACCAGCAACATTAAGAGCACCAGCAAATGTACCAACACCAGTTACATTGATATTTTCAAATCTAGCAGTGTCTAGAACATCTAATCTATCTCTAACTGCAGCAGTACCAATACCAACTTTCTGATTGGCATCAACACGCATTGCTTCTACATTATCTGTAGAAAGACGGATAGTTCCATCAGTACCACTATCAGTAAGAGCAACAGAAGTATCACCTTTCTGGAATGAATCCAGTTGGATAGTAGTAGCAGTTAAGATACCTAAGACATTTACATCACCAGTAATGTTGATGTCTCCTGAACCAGCAGGATCAATGTTAATATCTCCTGAAGTCGATTCTATGTTATTTCCAGCTATCTGGATGTTACCAAATGTACCACTTGTAGGTGTTACTGTACTACTATCAGTGCCATCAGTTATGACTAGTGAAGATAGTGCCTGAAGACTTGTTACTTGTTGTGAGAATGATACTGTACCATTTTCTTGGTCAACATAGAATGCTTCACCAACTCTGAAGTCTCCTTTCTGGTCAATACTTACATAAGATACATCACCGTTGTTTATCTCGGTAACTTCATTTGCTTGTATTGCTAGGTTAGGATCGTTAGTAATATCACCACCAGCACCAACATGGTTGAAGTTGAGTGCAAACATTCTTAGTGAAACACCATCACCATCAGCAATAACACCCTTCTGACCATATTCAACAGCACAACCAACAGAACGCATGTCAGCACCAAACTGACTATAATCTGCTAGAATCACCTTAGTAGCAGTTCCAATTCCACCACCTGCTTGTGTGATACGAATATCCTGATTACGGATTGTGTCATCAGTAGTGGTCTTAATACCAGTAGAACCATCAAAGTGGAGAAGTAGTACTGTATCTTTATCTCCTGTTGGTGCAGTAGTAGGAGCAGTAAAGTTTGCTGTATACTTAGCAACACCTCTTTCGATTCTTACTTCATCAATCCAACCTGTTACATTATTGCTTGCTCCATCAAAGTCTGCACCAAATACAATACCTTTAGATGCACCATAATCGGTAGTATCAGAAGTTTTAATACCTCTTTGTGTACCATCAACGAATAATCTTGTATCTGTACCATCTCTTGCGACTGCAAAGTGTTTCCAAACTCCAGTAGCAATACCAGCACCAGATCCAGTGATAGCAGTAGTTGTACCAACTCTTAAATCAACTTCACCAGCAGCACGATATGCAAGACTTAGACCGTTAGTATCAGATCCATTATCTCTTAAGTCAAATAGAGTTGCACTAGAAAGTCCAGTTGTATTTGAGTATGCCCAGAATTCAATTGTGAAGTCTGTATTAGTTCCAAATCCAATATCTCCACTAGAAGGAATACTAATAGAATCATTACTACCATCTAACTTAAGTGCAGCACTACCAAATTTCTTAACAGTAGTATCTAACTGAGCACCATCATTAAATGTTATAGACTTAGCAGTCCTAGCATTAAGAACTTCAAATCCAAGTTGCTTACCAGTTACACCTAAGTAAGTTCCATCATAAGATGCAACGACAGCAGTACCTAATCCAGTAGATCCATCAGTATCAAATACAGTAATAGTATTACCAACACCAACTGTTGTAATGCCTGATAGTCTTAATCTAGTTTGACCAGTAGATGAAATACCAGCACTTCCAGATACACCCTTAAGTGCTTCAGCTGCAAAATATGTAAAACAGTTTAGGTACTCAACACGAGCACCGTTAGTCATTACAACACCTTGACTGTTAGGAACAATGAATGTTGCCTCATTGAACAACATCGCTGCCTCAAGCGATCCTGACTGCACCTCAGATCCATCAATGTATGCACCACCACCAGAGATGTATGATGAAGGTGGTGAATCAGCAGATGCATAACCATATGGGTCAGTTGCAGTTGGATTACTACCTTTGTTGAATACAGTTACACGCTGTACATATGGTGATCTTGATGTAATAGCAATACCAGGTTCATATCTAAATGCCCAACCTTGATTGTTTGCAGTATCAAAGAACATGTCAGCAATAGTCATGTCTTCAACGACTGATCTATCATTCAATAAGAAAGCATCCTTTTGCTTAGTAGCATCAGTTGGAACTACTTTAGTAGCACGAAGACCATTACCTTTAACTGTAACACCTGCAGGAACATATAATGGGAATATTTCTTCATAAACACCACCACCAATATTCAATGTCTCATTTTCTCCTGTGATAAGAGGAGAAACACCAACATTAATACTAAATGATGTAGTGTTAATTACAGTAACAGCAGTTGTTACTCCTGCAATAGGATCAGTAGCACGAGGATAAGTGTGTGAAGTCGCATTGTTATCCTTTGTACATGTAAATGATATTGAATTATTATCAAGAGTTATTGTATCGTTAGTTGATAATCCGTGAGCAGAAGCAAATGATAATACTAATACTCCAGTATGCTCATCGTAGGTTGCTCCATTAGGTGATTTTTGATTACCAGACTCAGCACCACTCTGAACATTAACTGCATCAGTAGCAGTTCCACCATTATAAGTATGTGGATACTTATTAGAAATTCTTGATAGAGCGTACTTGATAGTTTTAAATGGTCTATCATCTGTACGACCACGAGAAGGTTCGTTATCATCAACACCATGTGAGTCAACAAACCATACATCTATACCAGGATTAATAGTTCCAATACCAATTTGTGCTGGTTCACGCCAAGTAATTGTTCCGTCAGGATTGGTGCTTAAAATATGTTGAGTATTGACTCCAACAACTCCACCAGAATCATATAGAGAAGTTATATAACCAGCGTTTATTTTTGCATTGACTGCATCAAAGTTAGCAGCATCAATCGTAGTGATTGTAGCAGCAGTACCAACGATATCAGTAATGATACCAGAAGTAATCTTGACATCCTTAAGATCAGCAGTCTCAGTATCAAAATTTGTAATAGTAGCGTAGGTGCCAACCAGAGAGGTTATAATACCAGTAGTGATTTTGGCATTCAGAATATCAGCATCATTAACATCAATAACACCTGTAAAGGTTGCTGCAGTGGAAACAACTACATCAGTAACTGCCACACCAACCATAGACATAACATCAACACTTAAAGTGTCAATGTGTGCAGTTGTAATAGTAGCATAAGTACCAACTAATGATGTAACAACACCAGCAGTAATTTTGGCGTTAACTATGTCACCTTCTGTTGCATCAATAGTTGTGATTGTAGCAGCAGTACCAACGATATCAGTAATGATACCAGCAGTAATTTTAACATTCTTAAGATCAGCAGTCTCTGTATCAAAAGTTGGTATTGTTCCAACACCTGATACATCTATGTTTGCATTAATATCAAGTCTACTATTAAATGTAGATACACCAGATACAATTAAGTCTTTGTTCGCATCAATATCACCAGTAATTGTTAGTGCTCCACCAACTCTAATATCATAAGTAACATCTACATCACCAATTGTAGAGTAAGTACCTACTAATGATGTAACAACACCAGCAGTAATTTTAGCATTAACTATATCTCCATCTGTTGCATCGATTGTGGTAATTGTCGCAGCAGTTCCAACTATATCAGTTACAGCAAGACCAGTGATGTTTGCACTAACTATATCTGTCTGACTAAAATCAGCAACGGTAATAGTTGCATGAGTACCAACAATATCAGTGATAATACCAGCAGTAATTTTAGCATCTAAGATATCTGCAGCATCTAAATGTGCAGTACCGTTAATGTAAATATCTTTCCACTGTACAGTAGGTTCACCAATATCAAGAGTATTGTCAGTAGTAGGATTCCACTTAAGATTAGACTCCCATGCTTCTCTTGCTGTATTATATTGAATAGTTTTATCGGTAGTACCCTTAAGAATAATACCACCATTATCTGCAGTAGCATCTGCATGATTACCAGTGGAACTAAAACCAAGTTCAATGTTCTTATCAGTAACCTGAATTACAGAACTCTGAACAAAACTTGTATTACCCTGAACTGTAAGATCACCAACAACTGTAAGAGCACCACCAACACGAACATCATCTTGGAAGTCAGCATCTTGGAAGGTTACATATGTACCAACTAAAGATGTTACTAGACCAGTTGTAATCTTGATATCAGAAGCATCAACAAACTCAAAGTCTGCTGTATTGTAAGTTACACCAAAACCAGTAAGAGATGTTACAACACCAGTTACAGTTTTTAGTACATTTATATCTGCATCATCAGCATCGAATGTAGTGATAGTTGCGTATGTACCAACTAAAGATGTTATGACACCAGTTGTAATTTTTACATCAGAAAGATCAGCAGTCTCGGTATCAAATATTGCTATTGTAGCACCAGTACCAACAAGGTCTGTGACGATACCTGCTGTTATCTTAGCTGCTAAAATATCTGCATTTACAAAATCTACATTAGTAATTGTCGCAGCAGTACCAACAGTATCTGTGATGATACCAGATTGAATCTTAGCATTTGTAATTGCAAAGTCAGTTGCTAAACCAGCAGTTACTTTGATGTCCTCTATACCAAGATTATCTACATCAAGAGTTGGTACAGTTGTAACACCAGAAATAACAGTATTACCTGTTCCTTTATCTACAATGAATACACCACCAGCATCGAGTAATCCGAATGGTCTTGTAGTTCCTATTCCAACATAACCTAGTTGATTACCATCAATCCAGTTGATAAGTGAACTACCAATAGTAAGTTGATTATCACTATTAGCAATTGCAACATCTCGTTCATATCCAATTATAATATTACCACTACCAGTCGTAACATCACCAGCAGAATAACCAATCGCAATATTTCTACTACCATCTACACTGAATAATGAATATGGACCTATGGCAATGTTTTTACTTTGTTGTCTAGCACCAGTACCACCACTTAGGAAACGACCATTAATACTAGTAACAGAACCAGTAAGAGTTTGGAATCCAAATGGTATGGTAAATGTGTCACCTAAAACATATCCGTCGCCTGGTGATATTACATCAATTAGTGTAACTAAACCAGTACCACCAGTTTGAAGTCTTACTATCAAACCTTGACCAGATCCACTTGTTTCTGTTACATCAGTAGATTCGTCATGATTAGCAATAGCAGTTTGTTGACCAACTGTAATACTTAAAGTAACACCATCCACAACAGGGAAAGTGTCACCATACATTGCCTGATTACCCAAAGCAATGTTTTCATCGTTACCACTAGATGATAAAGCAAAACCTACTTTATCACCAACCATTAAGTTTTTAGTACCTTGCAGTCTATAACCTGCAAAGTTACCCATAACGATGTTAGATTCTAATTCATCAGCATTATTTCCAACACCACCAAATTGTAATGCACTGGCACCAATCGCTATGTTTCTTCTATTAGAAGTCGATTGACCCATACCAGTGGCAGCATAGTCACCAATGAATATTGATCCATCAGCACTACTGATACCAGATGCAGTCTCACGACCAATCTTAATTAAATTTCTAGAGAAGTCAAGATTATTGGTAAGTGTAGTTATACCAGTAATTTGTACATTATTAGCAGTAAGAGCATGTCCTACATTGACCTGAGTGTAATTAGCACTTGTACCTGTCAGAGTGGTAACAAGTCCTGATACTGTATACAGATTATCAATTGCACCATCAATAATGGTTGCTTTAGTATTGAAGATGGTGGCAATTGTACCAACACCTGTTATATTAATATTTCTACCAGTTACTTCGTCATATACTAAATCTCCAGTAACATTTAAGTTACCACCAACATAAAAATCTCCTTGGTTAGTACCAACTCCAGCGTTATGGAAATCAGTTACTACAGACCAAGATTTTACCTTAGCATTTGAATCTAAGATAAGTGCTTTAGATGCCTCCCTATTACCGTAATTGGCAGGACTTTCTGGTATTAGACTAGTATAATATTCACCACCGATTACAATTGGAGCTGCTGTAGGACCTGCAGGGTTACCAATATATAATTTCTTATAGGATTTACCAGCACCAACATCGCTGGTATCGTAAGTATAAACAAGTTCACCAAAAGATACACCAGTACCGACTGGTGCAATATTAGGAGGTGAAGTTCCTAGAGTTCGTTTTAATAATAGGGTAGCTGACACTAGTAGATACCTCCATCAATGATTGCTGCAGGGAAATTCTTAGTGGCTACGAAATTACTTGTCGCAGCATCATATACAAGCAAACTTCCATCTTGAAGATTACTTGAGTTAACATCAGACAGTAAAGACAAGCGACCACCAGAACCTCCACCAAGAGATCCACTAGCGATTACTTTTACTTGATTGCCTGTACCTATTCTGAGAGATGGCATGGTTACCTTGTGACTCCTACTCTAACTAGGATCATTCCCTCAACGACCTTATATTTGTAACCAGATGCGTCACTCAATAAAACATCATAAACATAACGGCCAGGTTTAATATCAACTGTCTGAGTCGAACCCAAAGAAACTTCGAGTTGACCCTCATCAGGGTCGGTAATTGTAGCTGCGAAGGAAACAGATGTAGTTGATCCAGCCCATTTTCTCATTTGAGAAGTGACGGTGTAGTTGTTCAGGTTCAAATATGTTCCTGTATCACTATCACCTAAGCTGAAACCGTGCTGAAAGTCCACACCAGCTTCTATTTGAAGATTTGCAATGTAGACGGCCATCTGTTAACAACACTCGGATTATCCTATTATGTATTTAGTTTCTGCAACTCCTGCAGGACTTGAAGCATCGTAATTTTTATTTCTGCCATTTCAGATTTTAATGCTGCCATGTCAGTTTCTTCTTTTCTTGGTGTATCAACCTCAGTAAAACCGTGGTATTTCAAGAATTCAGAGTGTGGATTTCTACTCATATTTTTGGATATAGTTTTTTAATTTTTTCTTGTCTTTTTCTTTCTTTCTCTTCTTTTAACTTTTTTTTGTCATCAAACCAATTCACTGGCCACTTATTCATTTTAAGTCGCTCACCAAATAATTTTTTATTGGGCAGTCTTAGTTTCATAACTTTGCCATTAATGCCCTCATCATTTGTTTCATCTCAGCGATGTCGTTCTTCATCTCCTCTATCTCTAATCTTTCCATCTTTTTTTGGGAATTCCTTTGGTGGTAAGCAGCGAAAGAGGAACTATCAGTATTAATGATAGCTCCTGTGTTTTTATCTCTACAAAAATTAGGATGTCCTTCAACTGGGATTAAAGATGAGTTTGTCATGCTACTGCGATTGCTCTAAGGTTTTTAATTACAGGATGTTTAGATTGGTCAGTCCCTGTGAAGACTATCTTAATCTGGAATCCAGTAAAACTAGGAAGGTTATCTACCGTGTATTGGTATTCACGGTATGTAGTAGCATCAGGTGAGATAAATTGGTCGGGTAAACCGCTATTATTATTAGGATCAATAATTTGATCACCAACACCATCTCCATCTATATCTAAAAGGTTTAAATAACCAGGAAATAGTTCAAAGCCAGGTGTAACTTCACTAGAATCTGCTCTTAAAGTACTATATAGAACTCTAAAATCAGTTTCAGCTGGTCTACGAGCTTCAAATATAACTCTTATAGATGTTGCAGGATTCTTAATATAGATTGGATTCGACATATAGTATGCAGAATGTGGATCATTAAATCTCTGCTTGACCCTAGGATCAGTTAGATAATTACTTATTGGTGCATTAATTCTATTCTCATAGAGTAAAGAAGAAGCACCTTCAAGATTAATAGTGGGTGAGTTGAAATCATCTCCACCATTATCAAATTCAACAGTAATTGTATGTGATTTAGATCTGTCCAAAGAACCTAATTGATTCTGTTCATTAACTCTAGAAGCGATAATTCTTGTTGATGCCAACTGATTATCTCTATTGAGTTCTATGTTTTCAAATCCCTGATCTACAAATGATGCCTCATTACCGTCAACAGATGTACCTGTAACACTCCTTAATGTGAGGGAAACAAAATCTGTAGGTCCGAAAGTTGTTGCATCAATATTAGTCCTTATAGCATCATACTGAATATTCTTAGATGCGTAAACTGAATTACCACCTCCAGAAGCTTCTTCAGCAAATGATAGTTGTGGGATATTATTAGTGGTATCATCAGAACCTCTGCTAGATCCTCTATTGATCTTGATGTAATATTCATCAATACCAACCAGAGAAGTTTCTACAGTATGCTCTGTATTAATCTTTGCAAGAGAAACACCATTTAATTCATATTTACTAATAGCATCACCTTTAAAATGATTTAGTGCATTAGTTCCATCAATTCCTCTTGTAACACCACCGAGACTAGAAATACCAACGCTAGTGTAAGATAAAAGCTCACTATTCAAGAAAGCATATCCAGTATTAGCAGCACTAACAACAGCACCTTCAAATTCAGCAAACTGACTAGTTGATGCAACAGAAATGCTAGTTTCATTAGAAGCAACATCAACACTTAATTCTGTAGGAAGAACATCAGATGCTACATCAGAAATAAGAACCTTATTACCAGTTCCATACATTCCATGATTTCTGTGATCTACTTTAAAGTATTCACCTGTGTAGTTTCCACCTTCTTCATCATATTGCCATATATCAAGTCCAGAATCTATAACTTGACCTGAGCTATGAACATATGTTAAATCATTAGAAGTTACATCAAATTCCTGTGCCTGAACATTTGTTAGATACAGAGTATCAACTCCTGCTATAGAACTAATAGCAACACGAACACCAGAACCAGCATTACCAGTACCTGCAGTTGCAAGTCCAACAATATCACCGACCTTGTATCCATTACCATCATTTACTACAGTAGCAGCAGTAATAGCAGACAGTCCAGCTGAAACAGTAACATTTAAAGTTAATCCAGAACCATCTCCAGTAATATTGTAAGTACTGACTGGGTTTGAAGGAGTTCCATATCCTTTACCACCAGTTAAAATACCAACAGTACCATCGACAGGTCCGCCTTGATCATCAACAAATGCGTAACGATAAGTCTCGTTACTTTCACCAATCTTTCTTCCCTGAGTAAATACAGTTCCAATTAATCCAGCATTAGTTGTGGTAGTAATACCAATTTTAGCTTTCTTAGGAAGACCTCTAATAGGGTTGAAGTTTAGTCTAGGAACCTGACCATTGTTAGGTTCAATAGGTGGATTAAAGAATGTTATTAATCCTCTTTGTGAGGTATACTTAGCTCTATAAAGTTTGAAAGTCATATCTTCAAACTGAGCTGGAGTCCAAGTAGATCCGTTTTGAGATTTAAAGAGTGAACCCATAGCAAATTGCTGTGAGTAAATCTTACCTTGAGCAGAAGGAAGAGTCTGTTGATTGATGGCTTTCTGACCCATCTCTCCACAGAATACTGTATACTCATCACTATCTGATAGCAGAACTACACAGAACGCTTCTTGAGGATCTAAGTAAACAGGTGCTGGAAATTTGAATGTGGTTGGTACACTACCATCAGTAGATGTTTGTATATCAGATGGACGCAAGGTTACTATTGCATCAGGAGATACAATGTCAAGTGTAGGTAAACCTAACTCAACTGTTCTTATCTGAAGATTTACTGGTGTTGTGCCAGAGTTAACTGTTGCGAAGAAAACTTCAACTTTAGTTAACCATACACCCTCAGGTCCCGTTACAAATGACTGTGCTAAAGGGTCTCTTCTTCTACTACGAGTTCTTCTCCTTCTTCTAAAGGATCCCCTAGTTCCACCACTTCTACTATTACCTGCAAAAGCTCTACGACCTCTTCTAGTTAATACATTATTAATGACAGTTCTAGTTCTATCAATAACCACTGTATTGTTAATGATAACAGGAGGTGGTGGTGGTGGAGGTGGAGGGGGCGGTGGATCAGATCTTTGTATATCAATTGTTGATAGATTGTTAACCGTAGTAGTTGCTAAGGTTGTAATTCTAACATCAGTTTGAACAAGTCTTGTTGTACCAGTTGCTGTATATCTAGCAACACCACTAGAAATTAATGTGCTGCCTGGTACAGGTGTAGCGTCTATTTCACTAGATGTTAATTTAAAGGTTCTATTACCAGATCTAATTCTTATCTGAGGAGTAGGAGTTGCATTAGGATCTCTAATCCACATAGCACCAGTTAGATCACCAAAGTTATCAGATACTAATCTTACTCTTGCTACTCTTGCTTGAGCACCACTAGTTATTCCTCTAAGAACCATTTGAGCTGCTGCAAATCCAAAGAATGCTCCTTGTGCCTGTTCGCAAAGTCCAACAGTATCAATGTTTAATATTGTTGATGCCTGTGAATATCCATTTGGTAATGTAGAACTTGAATCATATGGGTTAACATCATATGTTTCTGTAGGGTTAGCAAACGGTCCTGTCTTATGATTTGGAGTACATAATCTAAACTCAAATGCAGTTGCACCAATATTTCCTCTTATTGTTTCTCCAACTTGGAATGATCCTGTAACATCATATACTTCTAAAAGTTTTGGTATGACATCTATACCACCAATATTATCAAAGAATGCATAGAAATTAGTAAATGGTTTTAAACCTAATGCTGAGAACTGTACATTTCTAGAACGACAGAATGGATCAAAGTTTTCTTCAGCAATAAATGTGTTCTCAGATCTAATATCATCTCTTTGTGTAGTTCTACCTACTTCCGCAGTTGTTACTGTTGCAGATCCACCACCATTTCCTGATCTAGTTACATTGAAATTAGCAGCAACTTGATTGTTGAAAACAGTAATACCAATAGTATCTCTAATAACATTTTGTGTTCTTTGAGTATTGATCCATCTATCAACAGTTGGAAGCAGTCTAACTTCTCCAGTATATGATACTACATGAAATGGGTTGATATTGTTTGTTTTAGTTGCAAAATTCTGCTCAATATAAAGTTCATCTTCATATTTTAGTGTAATAAGAGTACCTGTCTTTTGTGTATTTTCATCATCAAGTAATTCAAAGTCAGTGTTGAAATCTAATTGTTGTACTGATACATCTGTTTTAGGAGCAATTTGTAAAGCAATAGATTCAAATTCTCTTATTGGTCTGAGTTCTTGCAGATCTGTATCGATATCGGCAGGAGAACTCGGTGCCATGAAATTGAATGAGTTGAATGCATCTACAAAGAATCCAGATTTGAATCTGTCAAAACCTTGTGCGTCTCTAATTTGAAGAGATTCTGCACTCTTTTCTAAAAGATTTAAGGTAGTTATTTCTTCTAAATTTTTAACTCTATCATCAATTTTACCAATATCTTTCATAGTGTATCTACGATTCTGTTTTAGAAACACTCTTGCATCTTCTACATTTTTCATATATGCAGGAAGAAGAATCGTAGCAAGTTCAAGAGTTCTATCTTGTGATTCTGGAGGTATTGGTTGTCTAGAAGGTGTACCTTCTAATAATATGAATTCGCCATTTTGGTGTAAAACTAATTTGTCTATTCTAGGAAGATAGAAATCGTAGTTAAATACGATTGACTCATTAGGTGTTAAAAGTCTATCAGGTTTTCCAGTAAAATCTCTAGCAGTAAAGAAGAATGGAGATACTGTAGCAGATGATGGATCGTATACAGGAACTTGTGGTCTAAAATCTAATACATCATGTGCAGGAGTTCTTGATGGTCCTATTGCTGGTATATCATTCGTATATCTTTCAAATTCGTAACTATTAACAGTAAATATATCTCCAGTGTCACCACTAGGAACATCATATCTGTTGTAGATAATTAATAGTTTTCTATGAGGAACAAATGCTCCACCATTTCTAACAATTTTAGAATAATCATAATACTGATCTTTTTGTCCTTTGTCTAGCATATAACTGCTAGTAATATTATTATACTTACCAGGTGTTGTTGCTTGAACTGTAGCAACAGCAGATGATTCGTCAAATTCTAATGTCTCTAATAATACAAATTTATTATCAGTAAGATAAACAATACTAATTTGATTATTACCAGAATCAATAGAGATTACTCTCGCAATTGCTTTACTATCTGATCCTGTAATTTTTTCACCAATAATTGCTTCGGTAAAAATATCATCAGTAGATGTAAAGGTTAATTTATCAAGAACAGGTGTATTAGTATCTAATGACTCATAGACTGCAATAATATCAGTAGCGTCTGGATGGTTTAGACATATTTCTCTATCTTGAACTCTAATACCATACAGAGCACTATGATTCAATCCATCATTAATACTGGTGCCAGCATTAGTTCCAGATCTTTGATTTGCAGATCTAGTAATTTCTGTTTGTTGACATCTCTTAAATTCTTTAACTTTGTTTTTAATATTTGATTTTTGAACAGTTACATTTACTCTAATATTACTCTGACTTGGAGTTAATCCAAATATTGTAATACTAGTTCCAGTTATTTGAATTTGATCTTCAGTAATAGATTGAATAGTTCCATTTGAATATGCAACAGAATATCTTTCTTGATCAAAAGCAACAAAACTTACATCGTCAAGATCAACTGAAGTTATTGGGAGAACTAATTGACCTAATGCATTACTGCTTTCATTAAGTACTTGAGAACTAAGGAGTAAAGTAGAATTACTAAAATCTACATTATTAACTCCTATGTCTGGAATTCTAGAAATTAAAGATGAATTTAGTAAAGAAACATCCTGTACACCTCTGTATCCAATACCATCAAATGCTTTTACTCCACCATCAAACACATCGGAAACTGTTGTCATTGTACCGACTTTCATCGATTGACCATCAGTAGCAACCGTTAGAACCACATTACGAGTAGGAACATTAAGAGAGGAACCAGAAGTATCATTAGCAGCACCGTAAGAAAATATATCGCCAGGTTTGAAAATTAAGAAACTATCTGCTCTTGGTGAAGTAACTGTACCATCAGCAGCAATATTAAATTGACCAGCACCAAAACCAACTGGAATTACTTGATTTAATTTTTTACTAGCAGTGAAACTATTTCCACTCTGAGCAAACTCATATACATCATTAATACCATATGAAGTTACTTTTTCAATAGTTCGTGATACTGTTTCATCACCATTAATACTAATTTTTTCTCCTCTCCTGAATGTTCCTGCAGTCTGAGTAACTTGTATACTACTAGATCCAGCACCTGCAGAAACTGCATATCCTTCAGCACCACTTTCTTTACCGACAATAAATCCAGACTGATTAAGTTCTGATGCAGTTACATTATCATTTAATTCTAATGATGTATATGTTTGAATATCATAAAGATATAAGTTCCAATCAGTTCCGTTATTTTCGTATGCAGCATCTCTTAAAGAGAATCCATATACTTTTGCATCACCAATTTTTTCAGCAGTACCAGCAGCAGTCGCACTTCCACCAAGAGGACCTCCCATCAATTCTATTCTTTCAGTAAGTGTAGTAATACCACTTACATTGTTAACGAGGAATCTATTCCCCATTTCAAAATTAAATGCTTGATTTTCAACTGTTTCAAATGATCTTGGTTTCTCAAAATCAATTATAGTTGGAGCAGTTACATCAACATCATATCCAAAGATGTATGCTTTACCAGCAGTTACCTTTAAACATGCAAGATCTTCTGATGGATCGTTACTATCAAATGTAGTTTGCCCTTTAAAATATACACCATCATTTCCAAGACGATCATTAAGAGACTCAGCAATATTAATACCAAATGGATTAACAGTATAATTTCCAGACTCATCAAAAGTCCTTTTAGCAAAATAATCTCTTATTTTATTATATTCACTTACATCTTTACCTATTGAAAATACTGCACCTTCTTTAATTCTAAGTATTTCTACAAAATCAGTATCATCAAAATCATTAATACTTTTCTTAGTTAAAACAAGTGTTATTTGTAATCTATCTGCACCTGGTGCAGCAAAGTTAGAAAATCCTTTAGCATTATCATATAAAGTCTCATCTCCTTTTGCACTAACAGTGTTTTCTAAAACTTGAAGTCCAACCCTATAAGATGGGGATTGATTATACTGATCTAATATAATTGTTTGCTTATTTACTTTTACAAAATTTCCTCTGATAAAGTATACACCCTCATCAATAGAACAAGCAGAACCTGTAGTACATGCGTTTAATGCAATTGTAGATGCAAGAGTTCCACCAATATTGATTGTTGTATTACCGTAAGTTACTGGTTCTTCTGCAACAAGGACTTCTCCATCTTGGAAGAATGAGAAATCTCCATCAGTAGACGAATCAATATATTTTACATAAAAAGTATCGTAATCTTGATCAGATTCTGTAGCAGTAATATAATTAATTACCTTTGCAGTAACTCCGCTATTTTGTCCTTTAAATCTTTTTCCTATTATATTATTAGCATATACAGAAACATCAGTACCTAAATGTGTTGGATTAACTTGAACAGCAAAATAATTTCCATCAAATGTTGTTGAACCAGGTATTACTAACGCACCTTCTTTAAATATATGACTACCATAAGTTTCTATCTGATTTTGCAGAATAGATTGCAAAGTAGATAGTTCCCTAGCCTGAACTGGGAAACCAGGTTTGAATAAGACACGATGATAACCTTTACTAGGATCAAAATCGTCGTAATAGGGACTTACATTAAGATTGGTCTGTTGTGGCATCTTCTTAGAATTCTAATACGATTTTGATGTCTTCTTTTTGGCGTTCATTTCTTGTAATAGATGGTCTATTATCAAGGTAAATAATCTCACCTGTTCTTTTATTTATCTCAGGTCCAGCGAGACCACTTGTAAACTGCACTCCAAGATCTACAACTTTACCAGATGGTGTAGTTGTTGAGATTCCTGAGAAACCTCCATCTATGTTTACACTAAATCCACTAGAGATGACAGCATCACCAGCAGCAGTAAAATCGAGAACTTTTGCATCTCCACCAACACCTATATTATCAGTTTGATCATACAATGAAGGATGAAGATAAAGATTTCTATCTTGGAAATATTTGATTATAGTTGTATTCACATCATATGAAGAAACATAACCTCTGGCAGTTCCAATGCCAGGTATATTTTGTGTTATTTCTGCACCAACTACAAGAGTCTGTGTTAGATCTCCTGTAAATTTCATAGCGTTAGCTGCTGAAAATTCTGATGTATTAAGAACAGAAGTAGATCCAGCACCTGAAGCAACAGGATTTTTAACAACTCCTACTTGAGAGAATATTGTATCAGAAATAAAGTCATATGTAGAATTATCAAATCTAGTGTAAATTAAAACTTTGTCAGTTCCCAATTCTTTATAAAGATCAAATCCATGACCTCTAGAAGGAGGAATGATAGGTGTTAATTTAGCAAACTTTGTAGCACTACCATTAATAGAAGAAAGATCAACCCTACCAAAACTGTAACCTTGCCCTCCAGCAGTAACTTTTGCATAAATTATTTGACCATTGGTATTGGTCTGAACTCGGACTTTACCCCCAGTTCCATCACCTAGTATATCAACTTCTATCGGAGATGCAAGGAAAGAATAACCCTCACCCTGACCATCAATAGAAACAACTTTAATTTGATTATTATTTACTGTAGAGTCTCCATTATCTCGAACCACTTTAATCTCATTCTCAGTGCTTGTTGACCATTCGTTAGGAACAGCAACATACTCAGTAGAGTCAAACTTTACAATGTCAGCAGGAGGAACTGTAAATAGATACTTCCACAAATAACCATCACCACTAACACCAGCAGCAGATGGCTCAAGATCAGTAAATGTAGGTTCATCAAGGGATGCACCTGCAGTAGATGTAATACCTGCAGATCCATTATCAATACAAATATAAACTCTAAAGTCTTTATTGATTACATAATAGTTTGCAGAATATAGTCTACTAGAGTTAGAAACTAATGATCTATTGGTTACATCATAATCATGACGAAACATATCATATGATGTACCTTTTGTCCATTGAGTTTTTCTTACTAATCTACGAACATCACCAGGTAAAACTTTTCTACCAAACATCATAGTATCATATACATGATCTATGTAACTAATACTATCTGTTGGTGATGGTGGTTCAACGGTTGTACTGTTCCATGTACTCGTTCTTCCGTATCCAGTTTCTGTTGGATTAGCCAGACCTAAAAAAGTATAATAGGAGTTATCACCACTAATTACGGAGTCAACGAAATTATTAGCATTTATTATTCTAAATTGATCTGTGATAATTGCGGCCATTACATCTGTAGCACTAAAGGTCTAACTTTTTTGTATTTATAGAAGTTTGGGCAGAGCTCCAGTTCCTCTATGTCCCACGCCCCTTCTAATAACTAGAGGGAAATTGCTAAGTTGACCATCATAAGATAGTCCTTTAACATCTAATTCAATAGGAGCACCAGCTCTGGTTACATTACCAAATCTTCCCCAAGTGAAGTGAGCGTAAGCAAATCCAGTGGATCCTACGCCAACCATATCACTAGTGTCAGTATATGATGCTATGTTAGCAGTGATAATACCTTGACGACCACCATTACGATAACTAATGGCACTCGCATAGTAAATATTATCTCCATAATGTGTGCTGATAGAAACTATATCAGTGTCATGTGTATCAATACTCGTTATTGCAATTCCTGCTGTATTGATACCTGTTCCATATAATTTGAATGGATAGTTTGTTGAGAATCCTGTTGCATCATTACCTGCATTAACATATTCTTGGTTATCAACCAAAATCTCAAGTGCTAAATCAGTACCAATACCAGCAGTAGTTCCTATACCAGTAACCACACCTATATATCCAGCAACATCAGCAACTAATGGTTCAACACCAGATATATTCTCAAAGTTAACTCCAGTAGCTGCTGTTGTACCAAATCCAACAGGAGCAATAGCAAGTAATCCAAATGATTCTGTTAATTGATTATCAGTATCTTTAAAGTTAGCAGTACTATCAACAAATACAAAATTATCTGTTGAAGTAAGAACTCCAATAATATTTGCATTAGGATTTATTTGAGATACATATGAATCTCTTGCTTTAGAAACTAAAGAACCATCAATAACTCTATCTCCTTTTTGCTTAGTCCATGTCATAGGTTTGAAATTATCATTACTGACACCTGGACCTTGATAGAATGGAGTTTCTACTGTAGAAGCACTATCAATCCTTTTAATAATTCTATCATCAATCTGAGCAAAGTTTGACTGATCTTTGTTAACTCTATTAAATTGCATTTCGGCACTCTTATCTAATCTTAGAGTGTCTCCAGTTTTAATAGTCTCATTGATATCAAAGATAAAACTATCTTGACCTATTGTTCCCCTATAGAAGAATATAACAACATTATCATTTACAGTTGGAGCACTAGAGAATTCAATTACAGAACCACCAGTAAATATGTAATTGATATTTGGTTCTTGAACTACTCCGTTAATGAATACTAATAAAACAGTAGATAAATCAATTTCACTAGAATCTTGATCGTTTCTATCAATTTCAAAACTGACTAACTGTGATTGATAGTATAGTGGGAATCTCTTGTTATTTCCATTTTGATTTGGTTTTATATTATCAATATAATCAATATTACCAAACTGCCAAGAAGCAACTTGATCAGAAAATACTTCTACAACTTCTAATTCAAAGTTTCTAAAGTTATCACCTGCATTAGGATCTGTAGAAAGACCAGCAACAGTAAATACATCTCCACGCTTAAATCCATATCCTTTCTTACTAAACTCCCATTCAGAAACTTCAGCTAAAGTTGATCCAATACCAGTAGTTGTGCTAACACCAGAAATTTGAACACTAACAGAACAACCAACACCAGTTTCTGTTCCACCACCTATTCTAGATACTCCAACAATAGACAAGTTTTCGCCATTTGGTTCAGGTGCAAAAACAGAATCATATTCACCAGTGTATCCAGTTCCACCAGCACCAATACTGAATATCAAAGATCCACCAGCACCAACTATAGCAGTTAGTTCAGCATTCACTCCCTTAGTTGGAGATGATATTCCAATACCAATAGTTCCTAATCCAGTTCTATATCCAGAACCATAAGATAAAGGATACCATTCAGCAACTGTACCACCTTTCACATAAGTATGTCCGATTGTATTAGGTCCGACATTTACTTCAAATGTACGAGCAGAAACAATACCTGAAATAGGATACGCCTCATCAAAACTTGGGAATAGATTACTTGTAACACCAACTTGTACCACTCCACCACCAGTATAGTCATGCTGTACAGTAGAGAATCCAACGAATGTTTCAAATGATGTTGAAGTTCCTACAGATCTAACTTTAAAGTGATAACCAAATTCTCCTGTTGGATAAGTCTTTGTACCATATGCACAAGTAACACCGATACCTCTTAGTTTCAAACTTTCTGGAGCAACCAATCCATGATTCTTAGCAGTAAACCTAACAATACCAGTCTCAGGATTATATACTGCATTAGATACAGTCAAAGCAGCACCTGTCCAAGAATCAATATAAAGAGTGCTAGAAGCAGCACTTACAAGTCTATGATTAAATCCACCACCAGTTCTAATCGCTCCAGTTGATGCACTAGCAAAAGTATGGGCATAGTTTCCACCACTAATAATTGCATTAGATGCCTCATGACCTGCCATTATATCATAACGATGTTCAGTAGTATCAGTTGAAATACCTGCTTGGAAAGTAACAGTTCCATTCTGTTTTCTAATACCATTCTCTACCGCACCAGCAAATCTATGAACATATTGATCACCAGTATTAGTCTTACCAACATCTATAGCAAATGAGTTAACTGTTGTACTTGCAACTGCTACCCAATCACCGCTAATTGGATCGGTAATTCTTGGATATAGATGAGGTGTAACATAGTTGTCCTGTGAACATTCAAGTTTGATTGAATTATTTTCAATAAGAACATAATCGCCGTTCATCATTCCATGAGCAGCAGCAGTTACTGTCATAATACCAGCAACAGGATCATAAACAATATCTTCTGCAGTATCTAAAGTATATCCAGCAGTAATTTTAACTGGTTGATCAAATGTTCTATCACGCTTTTGATCCATACTACCGACACCTGCACTGACGAATGTGTGATTATATGCACCACCACCTACGATTACTGATCTAGTAATACTGTTAGGTGTACCAGAAACAAAAGTATGTGTAGCATGATCATATGACTTCATACCATTAGTTCTGAATGTATTAGTAGTTACATTAGAAACTTTAACCCATGTATTATGATAAGGATCTTTAGGTCTAGGATATCCACAAACTTTTTGATTATTATCTCTAGTACATGTAAAGTTAACAGACCCATCATCAAACTTCACATAATCTCCATTTGAAAGTCCATGATTATTGACTGTAACAGTCATAATACCAACAATAGAATCGTATGTTGCATTGATTGGTGATAACTTATCATTTGGAACATGATGATGAGTTGATACATTACTCGATGGTTGAGTTGGAAGTATCTGGAATGAAATAGTGCTTACTGTAGTAGAAGCAATAGAGACTGCAGTATTATAACCAACAGTATCAGTTGACCTTGGATAGTAATGTATACTCTGGTATGTGTCAAGACCGCATCTAAATGCTAATGATTCAGGAGATATTCTTATACTAGTACCAGTCATGAATTGATGATCAGGTATACTCACTGTTACAATACCAGCAGTAGGATCGTAGATAGCACTAGAGATAGCAAAAGGTTGTATAGGTGATTTACCCACATTAACTGCAAATGAAGTAGTTCCTATACCTGTAATTGGTACCCATTTACCACTATAAGGATCAGTAGATCTTGGATAAGATTTAGTAGATGTTCCACCATCCATATCACAAGTAAATCTAATAGAATCGTTATCAAATCTTACAAAATCTCCATCATGTATTAAACGACCACCAGGTATTACAGTAACTGTCATAATACCAGCAGTAGCATCATATTCAGCACCGTTAATAGTCTGAGTATCAATAATATTGCGTGGATATGTATGAGTTGAAATATAATTATCTGTTTCACATCTAAAGATTAGAGAACCTTCTTTTAACTTAATAGAAGTTCCATCTTTTAGAGGGTGTTGTCCAATAGTAGCAGTCACAATACCTGTTGATGGATTGTAAGTTGCAGTAGTAATACTATAATTAACGATAGGAGAAGTTCCCACAGTTATAGCAATACCTGTTGCAGTGGTAGATGCAACTGAAATTGCTCTGTCAAAATATGGATCAGTTGTTCTAGGATATGACTTAGTAGTAGAAAGACCATCCATCGCACACTGGAAATTGATGGATTCTTGATCAATCTTGACACTAGTTCCAGACATGATATTATGTGATCCAATAGTCACTGTCATAATACCAGCAACAGCATCATAAATCGCATCTACAGGTGTATATCTCACCTGAGTTGATATACCAACATTTACATCAAATTCATCTCTAGTTACATTTCTAACTTCTAAGAATTTGTTATTTGCAGGATCTGTAGATCTTGGATATGTGTGATTAGTTCTATAACCATCCATATCACAAGTAAAGGTCAATCCATTAGTTACTATACCTACTAGATTTGGATCAGTAAATCCATGTGTAGAGTCTGTAATTATTGTAGCAATACCAACAAGATGATCATATACGAATGATGTAATACCAAGAGTTGTTATTCCCGATATGTAATCAGAACAAGTAAATTCTAAACCAACTAACTTAGCAAAATCTTCAACTCCAAATCTATGTACTTTTGCAGTAGATACAGTTGCAAATCCAGTTGTCTTATCATAATCAACACTTTCAATGTCTATAAAATCACTAGTTGTTGATATACCAGTAATGCCTGTAATGGTACCATCTTTACCAGTAGTTACCTGAACCTTAGCACCTTTGAATGGAGCATAACCTTGACCTGGTGTAGATGCAACAGAAACTATGATGCCACCTCTAGGTAGTTGATTTTGGTTAACATCATCTTCATCAATTATTAGATCCGTAAATCCAAACGAAGTAATACCTGTATAGTTAACACTAGCAATACCACCAAGAGTTTGTTCAATAATCTTGAAGTTTGCAACACCTTCATTGTTTTCACCAAATGGTGCTTGGAACATACTGTTAATAAACAGAACTCCGTTACCACCAGTTGAACCAATACCAGTTACAGCAACACCTGTAGATGTTAATGGGAATATATTTTCTAAACCATCAAACTCATCTGAATTATCATCAAATATTTGGTTAGTATCATAGTCTTGTCTTAAGTAAGTTCTTCCACCAAATGATGCTCTAGGGTAAGGAAGATTGCTTGGGTCAATCATACCCAAGTCACCACCGAGAGGTGCTTCTGTAAAATATACATCACTATCAACTATCTGGAAAGCACCTCTATAGATTCTCGCAGTTGCTCCAGCAGAGTGTACTGTTGCTGCACTACCAACTGTTCCTCTTTCTATTTCAACAAGACTCCAAGTTCCAATACCAGTAATAGGTCCTGTAGTTGTACTACCAAAACCAACTGTTTCAACAATACTATACTCATCATCAATTCTGAGTAAATCTCCAGATCTTATTGTACTTAATCCACTCAAAGCAAAACAAGTAACAAAACCATTAACACCAACATCTAACTCATATGTTATGGATGTATGTGATAAAGGTTTCTGTACAAGACCACTAATAGAGATCATAGACTTAGAATCTCTCTTATCCATTGTAAACTTGTGAAGGTTACCTTGACCCTTATCCTGTGCAAAAGTAACTCCTTTACCAATTCTAGCATCAGTAATTGATGTAGAAATAAAGAATTGATTATTATTAGATTTAACAACAAAACATTCACTTGGAAGAACAGTTGATCCATATCCAGTAGAATATTCTAAAGCACTTGCAGCAAGTCCAACAATATTAGAATCAGGAAGGTAACTTACTTTTTCTGTATTAGAGAAGAAATGTTTTACCGTAATTAGACCTGTTCCTTTATTAATTTCATTAACATTTTGTGGATTAATTGCTCTTTGATAAATTGGAGTATTTTGATATTTTAATCCAAATTTTCTAAGGTTTCTATTGTTTATACCCAAGTAAGTATTTTGAGTTTGATTCTCAAATATTTGACCATAGTTAAATGATCCAATACCAGCAAGAAGTCCATTAGGATCATTCTGTTTGTATATTATTTCATTATAAGAAAATATACTAACAATTCCAGTAACTCCTGAATCTGGATAAAACTCCAAATTAACATTACTACCACTAAACTCAGCACCAAATGTACCAATACCAGTAGTCGTTCCTACTGCAGCAATAGGTCCTTGAGATAAGAATGTATCTACTTTATTAGGATCTGATAGAACATATATTTGATGGAATGTTTGAGTACTTCCATAACTTACAGAAACTGTAGATTTAAAAGATAGATCAGTAAATGATGTAATTCCGCATACAGTTGCAATTCCTGTTGTTGCAGAAGAACCAACAACTATTCTTCCACTTCTTTCCGATCCTTCAGGTGTAAATGGGATATTAAAATGCTTAACTGATGTAGTTCCTACTCCAACAGGACTGAAAGACATGAACTTGCATCTGAGATCTACAGATTGTGGTTCACTATGAACATACTTAAGTTGAACAACTCCACTATCAATAGCAGAAGTAAATGTTCCCATAAACTGTGGAGAAGATAATCCACCAAGACTTTGCCTATTGTTAAATGATCCAACCTCAGTCATGTAAGTGTCAACACCATCATGTTGCACGACTAATTCATGATAGTCTACTCTATTATCATTTTTGTTAATAACTACAATATGTCCATGATAACCCACTAAACTAGTAGTAGCGATTCCTACAATATCGGTTGTTGTTCCTGTACCTACGCTAATATTAACGCTTCTAACTTCTGCATTACCTAGTTCAGTTTGACCAGTACCAACACTATCAGCAAAACCTTGCTGGAATGCTTTAATATCATAGTTTGTATCAAATGGTTCGTAAGGTTTAATTCTTACTTGTGTTTGTCCATTATTAACATTATACTGAGCAAAGAACTCACCGTATCCAGTTGCTAAACCAACTTGGTTTGTATTGTTAAGAGCACTTTTTTGTACTAAGTAAGTATCCTCATTACATGTAATAAGAATCAATTCATTTAATTGATAATGATTTTTAGTTGGATCTTGTGCATCATGTATTGTTTGTACAAGATATCTTGAGAAATATCTACCAGCAATAGTAGCAGCAATAACTCTACTATCACTTAAATCATTAGATTCATTACTAATGAATTGAGGACTAATATCATCATGCAATAAAACTCTATTTGTTTTACATAGAATAAAGTCTGCAAGTCTTGTTTGCTGAATTTCTATAAATTTAGATAAATTATCAGCAGAGTTTACATCTCTAGCAACATCAAAATTGTAAATAGCATCTACTCTAAGAGGATCATTAACAAAGTCAAGAACTAATCCACCAGCATCATCAGCAGGAATAAATGTTTCACCAGCGTTACCTGTTGCTAAAACTTGTGTATTTGCAAAGTTTTTAAATCCTGCAGGGTGTACAATATCGTTAACATAAGTAATTAAATCCTCATATGTCTTTTCACTCTCAATAGCATAAGACATATTTTGATAGTAATCATTATCTGGTAAGAATTGATTATTATCTCCAATTAAACCAATATTATCTGACCAACCAACATTTGTATCAATTGTAGACGAAATATCAAAGTATCCATCAAATTCTGTTATATCTTGTACTTCGCATACATCACCACTATTAGTTCCGAGTAATTTGTCATCAATCTGGATATTTAAAGATCCACTAACAACCATGATGCCAGTATTGACATCAATATCGGTCATTATCAAATCTGTAAATAAATCATTGTTTCTTCTTAATGGTTCATTGCTTCTAAACTCTGAGAACGATTTAACCGCTTCAAATCTTGCAAGATCTTCAGATTTTACAATTTGACCAAAACCAGGAACTACAGTTGCACCAATTCCAGGATTAGTACTTAATCCAGTATAAGTGAATGTAACTTGTCTTGGATTAGTTGCACTATTGTAATCAGCAATTGTAAAATCAATAAATTTATAATCTCCAGAGTTGAATCCATCTCCTGATCCAGCAGTATAATCTATTCCCTCAAGATAAACAATATCGCCAATTTGGAATGGTTCCGTATCATAACCAAGAACAGGAGTAGTAATTTTACAAGTAAGAATTCCTACATCTGAAAATGCCTCAAGAATACTAATACCATTACTATTTCTTAAAGGTGCAATACCATAATCGTTAGCAGTCAATCCTCTAGGTTCAACAACAACATTTACTCTGTTTACTGCAGTATCACTCAATTCTGCAAGAAGAAGACCATTAGTAATAATTTCTCCAGTTGTTTTATCAAATACAGCAAGAGCAGGTGCATTAAGATAAGATCTTCCTCCAAATGTAACAGACGCAGAAAGAACTTTGTTAGCATTCTTAATCAACAAGATTCTAGGTAAGAATGCATCTGGTTTCAATGTATTATCAGAAGGATATCCAAAAACATCTGTAGGAACACTAACTTCATCTAATAGGTTAACATTAGTTCCAAACAATTCTAATTCTGCACTAATTCCGCTAGATCCTATAGAAGTTACCGCAGGAAGTCTTTGATATCCAGATCCACCGTTAATAATTTTTATTTTTGATACACCGCCAGTTGCAGCAGCACCTATATGAGTGTAATATAATTCCTCGCAGTCTTCTTGAGTATAATGATCTTTTTCTGGTTCAGAAGCAATATTAGCGGTAAATACAGTTCCAGCTACTCCAGTTGCAAGATATCCTTTCGCATTAAATCCGCTATCAGCATATTTAATTTCATTTCCATATAATACATCATTTTCACTAGTTGTAATATACCCACCTTTTTCTATCGCATAGTAAAGAGTGTTTTTAAGATTTTCACTGAAATTAATCTGCTTATATGGCATATCAGCAGCATTTGTGGTTCCAATACCAACTGTGCCAAATCCAACAACTTCTAGATTTGATGTGAGTCCTGTTCCAACATATTCATTAAAATTATTTCTATCATAGAAGAATTTAAGTTTTGATCCTAGTAGACTAGTATCATTGAGATCAAATACAATATTATTTTCACGGAATACTGTAACTGGTGGATTAATAGGATTAATACTTTGTCCGCTATACCCCACAGATGTAAATCCAACAACTTCAGGTGGATTCGCACGAAGTTGTTTTTCTGTATTTGCTAGTTGGAATTTATCTGCGTCAATCTTTAAAACAAAATATGTTCTTTGTTCTAATCCCGCAGGAAGTTGAGATGGATCTCCACCAGAACCATACATTAAAACTTTAAATCCTGTTTCTAAAGCATGATCCTCAATAGTAAATATACTAGTTACAGTATTGACTCCGCTTGTAGGAATATCTAAAGGATTAATAATAGTGTAACCATCAATCAGTTTGACTGTTGCTCTTGTAGAAGTACCAATACCAGTAGTTAATCCTGTTTTAACTATTAGATCAAATCTATCCTTTTCTTCTAAACCATGATCTTCCGTTGTTTGAATAGTTACTTGACTTCTTCTAACAGTTGCAGTTTCTTGTTTATAGTTAGTTACTAGTGAATAATTTGCCTTATCATCACCTGTTGTAGTAAAGAATAAAGCAGGACCGTCTGTATTTGTTTTAAGACCAATTGTATTGGGTGTGTTACTAATAACATAGAAATCACCACTCAAAGCACTTGGAGCAGTATACGGACTTATGGAATCAGTAACAAAAAGGTCAGTATTACCTCGTTTGTCGAAGGTGACCTTAGAATTAGTTTGAAGACCATGATTAGGTAGATATAGAGTTTGTGCAAGAATAGATCTTTGTTTAGTAACTCCGTTAAGAGATATATTGACAGTAGTTGAGATTCCAACAGTTGTTCCAACACCGACTGCTTCTTTAGGGTTAAAATATATTAAATTCTGGAAAAAAGAATCAAAAGGATCTGTTTCTACAGGAACTATAAACTCACTAGTAAAGTATGTGACCGCAGATCCTACTGCAGCAGTGGTAAAACCAGCATATCTTTCTATTCTAACAATTTTTTCACTAGGGAAGAACTTAAGAATTCGAGCAATTTCTGTGCCAATACCAATAGAGTCACCTACTGCAACATTAGGAGGAACAAAGTTAACTCTTATATCTGTAATAATACCAGTATAACCATTATCTGTCAAAGATGCACCATAACCTGCAACTGCGATTTTCTTAAACCCTTCTAATCCTTTAATGTAAGTTGATATACCAGTTATTCTTACAGTATCAGAACCATCAAATTCATGATACGGAGTTACTTTAAATACAACTCCGTCTCTAGTATGTTGAAGAGGAAGATTTGATAATGTAATGACAGAACTACTAATATTATCAATTGGTTTTCCATGAAGTTTTTGAACTTCCGCATCTAATCCAACACCACCAGTTCCTGTATTATCAAATACTAATTTGTCACCAAGACTATAACCAGAACCCCTACTTAAAACATCAATAGTCTCTATAGCACCTTCTAATAAATTATCTGGATTTGAAACCTGATTATTGATTCTGTATGGTTGGAATAAGTAGTCGTAACTAACATTATCACCAAATAGGTTATATGGTTGCGTATTTCTTATAAGATCCGAGGTAGAAAACTCAAAAGTAGTTTGATCTAGTAATTTACCATTTACAGTATTTTCTTCAACAGCAAAAGATCTATATGTGTCTCCAATAAAGAATGGGAATTGTGGATTGTCTAAATTATCTACTGTAGCAAAATACGCATAGCATCCTTGAGGAAAATCAGGAGTTTTAGTAAATCTTCCGTTATGTTCATCTAAATCTCCATTTCCAGTATAAACATAATCATCTATAAAATATCCGTATGGAAATTCTGCAGCAGCAGGTCTATTTACAATATTAGTTGCTGATATTTCATAACTAGACTCCATCTTTTTAACATCAGACTGAATATTATCAATGTCAACTGATCCATAAGCACCGTAAATTGGATTGCCATCATATGCCCAACCAACGATAGGAGAGTGACCTGTTCCATCATCATCGAAGAAAGTCCGAACAGAGTTACCATATCCAACCATATTAACCGCTAAACCTTCTCCAATTGGTTGTAGGAAGTCTAATTCAGAAGGATTTAAGCGATACGCCTTATTAACAGTAAGAGACCTTACAGTCGCTTCTGCTTTAAACTCCTGACCAACAGGTGTAACATTAACACTTGTATTAGTTCCTGCATATCCAACACCACCAGATATAACTTTAACATCTGTGATCTTTCCAGCATCATTTACAACAGCTCTTAAGATTGCACCTTGAGCTGTAGTTGCTACACTAACAACAGTGAGATCAGGAGGTCCTACATAACCAACTCCTCCATTTGCAACAAATGCATCAGTAATAGCACCATTTGAAACAACAAGACCAATCTGACCCAATTGTCCTGCAGGAACATTAATAATAGGCGGATTTGCGAAATTTAAAATTTTAGATCCATAGTTTGAACCATGATCATATATTAAAATATCATCAATCTGACCTCTAACAACTGCGGTTGCGGTAGGTTCTTCTTGTTGCTGATTTTTAGTTAATACTTTAACTTTACATACAATTGGTGGATATTTAATAGTGTGGTATCCGCTTCCAGCACCAACAGAATCTAAAAATACATTCTGACGATTATCGTAGTTTGTATCTATGGTTTCTCTATCACCCCTATTACCTGCCTCAGCGAGTCTAAACTTATCTTTGTCTATCTTTAGTACTTTATACTGTTTTGTTGTACTGAGACCTGTTATGATAGCATTCGCACCATTATCGTACTCAACTACTTCTCCATCAGTAAGTCCATGATCAACGAACTCAATCGAATCATTAAAAGTATTAATTCCAACTGGTTTAACAAGTATATTTCTATTTGCGTAACCTGAACCACAATTTTCTAAACTAATTCTACTAATAGTAAGTCTTTTATCAAAAGTACGGAAAATATGAAGACCTCCGTTAAGTAAAGCAGCATTCTCATCAATTAAGATTGTATTAACACCAACAATTGAATCTTGCTTATTATTATGAATAGTAAAATCTGTTGAGTTAATAACATTGATATAATAATCTTGACCACTGAATAATGTTAATGAGTCAGCAATTCCTCCTGTTGTAGCAATACCAAGGTTATTACCACCATTATTATCATATACAAGTCTATCTCCAGTTATAAAATTATGTGCTTTATCAAGATTAAATGAATTGTAAGTTCCACTAACATTACCTTGTAGACTGGTACTAATACCGTTAAAATATACTTGTCTAAATCTTTCTTCTAATAATGCTCTACCAATAGCACCACTACCATTACCACCATATATTTCTACACTAATAACATTTTCAAGGTCATAATCAAATGGGTCAATAACGACACTTGTTACAATTCCGCTTAAAACTGGAACTGCACCTGCAGTATTTCCTACACTAACAGTTTCATCACTAATAGTGATGTTTGGAGGTGCTTGTACATCATAATCAAAACCACTGTTTAGAACATTTAAAGTTTTGACAGGACCATAGAAGAGTGTGTCCGCACCTTTATAGTTTAATATCTCAATACCATTTACAAGCATTCCTGTATTACCATCTACGGTAAGTTCAGAAGTAGTTTGACCTTCTTTACCACTTTTAAGTTGCTGCTCTAAAACATATCGTCTTATTGGTCTCGCAGGGAATATATCTCTCTTTCCTTGACTAGCAAGTATAAAATCATGTGTACCTGTAGCAGAAGTGGGTGCAGTAAAGAATGATGGTAAATTTGCCTTAATAAAAGAACGAGATCGATATAATTTTATCTTATTTTTTGCACTTAGTACTTCTACAAAATAACTAGGTGCATCTAACGCACCAATGACTTCAGTTCCTGGATCTGGAGCATATATGATTTCATCTCCAGTTTCAAATGGAACATCTGCAGAAAATGAAATAATACTGTATCTGTTTTCTACACTATCATATCCTTCCCAGTTTCCACCAGCAAGAGAAGGATTTATCAACTCCGCATGAATTCTATCGGAATCTATAGTGTAACTAGGAAGAGAACTAGAGGCAACAAAACCTTCTCTCTTACCTGACTCTGATTTATTCTCATCTACAATATATGTGTTATTAATATCTGTTAATAATTGATCTTGTCCACCTTTTACTGGAACAATAGAAGATTTGACTTTATTTTGCAATCTTCGGATGTCATAGAACAAAATAGAGTCAAGAGTAGGAATAGTACCATCAACACTAATAGATGATGAAGTTACATCGATAGTAGAGACTGTTAATAGAGGAGCAACAACTAATTCACTGTTTCTACGCAAAATTTCAATTTTATCACCAACTTTTAAACTACTTTTTTGAATATCACCAAGAAGTGTAAAAGTAGATCCTGAAAAACTTCCAATTTGGTATCTAGTAGAAGTATTATAAACCCAACTGTTAAAAAATACCTCTTCGTAACTTTTATTGAAACTTGGGTTAGCAACATACCTTCCTAAGTTTTTTACTTTGATATCCGAGGTAGATTTTAAATTTCGGAGAGGTCTAGCAGTATTAAATTTAGAAAGTACGCCAGTTAGACGCATATCTACCTTTTTAGTAAGATCTCCACCCTCATATCCATAAACAATGTTAAAAGTAGATACTGTACTGTTATTTGGTATTGGTACACTTACTGGAGGACTAACATTAAAGAATTGATTGATACTTTTTGAATTATAATCAAATGTCTGATAAAAAGAGGTTCCTATCTCACCAACTTTGATTGTACCAATACTAGAAAACCCAATTGTAGAGTCTACAGTAATAACAGACGCACCAATACCAATTGTTCCAATATTTTGACTTCTACCAGGTACATAGAAGGTACCATCAGTCAAACCTCGTTCATCAAAACCTGTAAAGAGAGAAAGTTTGAAATAATTGTCTCTAATTAGTGATACTTCAGAAATAGGACCTGATGCTGCGTTTAATTCAGGGTTTGTTGGGTCATTATCTTGAAAAAGTGTCTGACCAACTAATGCTTGAGGATTTCCAGATATTAATTCTACAGAAACTGTTTTTCTACGCAAATAATTTGCAAAAGACGGTTTTATTAGAAATTTCTCTAAATCATTAATTTTTGGATCAACTCCAAAGAGTGCTTTGAAGAGAATTTTGAATGAAGCATTAGTTCCCTTTGATTCATACAAACTTCTTGCTTCTTTTATAAAATTACTAACATCTAATTGAGGTGAAAGCGTTACTCCTTCTAAACCAGGAGCATACATTGCTTTTAAGTTCCTATAAAATTCTTTTAAGAATAAAGAACTAAGATTTTGGACATTTGCACCACTAGTATGAATTCCAGCAACAGTTTGCTCCCATACTAACTGATCAGGATCGTTTTGTTTGGAAAATGTAGAGATTCCACTAAAACCACGCCAAACACCAGTAAAACTATTTGTAGTTATACCAGCATAACTGAATATTTCATTGTCAATCTTGAAAAGACCGTATTTTTGAGGATATCCATCAGTACTATCAACAGTTACAGTAGTATCTGCAGTTGAAATAGTGCCAACAAGAGTAGTTGACCCTCTTATTACATCAGTAGTTAAATTATCAACTTGAATATACGCATCAATATTCTCCGCAATGTCTGCAGGTCCACCTTGGAAGTCTTGAGAGATATAATACTGCTTTAAGAATTTTTCAAACAGAGGATTCTCTGATTTAGCAAATTCTGGTATTATTTCGCTAACGACTTGATAAGTTTTTACCCTAGGACTTAAGGGAGAATATGTTTCGATCATTCTACTGTCTGATTAGCGATCCATTAGAGTAACTAGAGGTGACTTTGTATCCTATGCCCGAAATTTGCTGTCCAGAAGATATTGTGTCTCTAACGATATTTATCGTCGTGTTTGATATGTCCAAATTAAGGTAAATGTCCTTTAATCCTATAATATCATTAGATTCTGGAAACGCTTGTATTTCAATAATGTTATTATCCTTAACTGTTGATGAAATCTTGATAGTATTGATTATTACTTCACCTTTTACATAATCTACAACACCAGCTGACCCAACAACAACTACTGCATCCTCTGTTGCGGATGTAGCAGGTTTAAATACAGCAATATCACCCATTAGACCATCAGCTCTTGGTATATCAGTAAAATACACCTCACCTTCAACACCAGTAATACCAAATCCAGTAGATTTGATAGTTCCACCACCTTTTTTTAAATTAAATTGATTACCAAAGCATAATTCATACTGAGCAGACTGATTTATAAGTGCTTTTAGGTCTCTGCGAATAGTAACCTTCGTAATATTGGAAGTAATTGCTGGATCTGTTTGATCAATAATTCGTTGAGACTCAGAATACTTAAATCTGCCACCAAATGCGTTTAAATTAGAAGATTGTCCATATTCAGTAAGAGATGTAATGACTTCTGCCTTAAGTTGGTCTTTATCATCCGTAATACTGTTGTTATAATAGACAAAAGATTCTAATTCTACATACAAAATCTTTAAATCTTCAATTCGTTGGTTAATTCCAGCAATTGCATACTGTTTTAGGTTGTTTAATATGTTTTGTTTAGTAAAGTCAGATAAGAATGTACCATTTTTAGGTTTTATACTCAAAACTACTGTTCCAAACTCAGGAGGATCTAATTCTTCACCTCCAACAACAGAAACAGACTCCGTATTTGGATAAATTGACTGAACTATTGCTTCATAATCCCTAGGTGTAACTGCTCTGTTCTGTGCGGAGTACATTCTAGGGGCAAAATATCGTATAGAGTCAATTGGTTCGATATCAGTACCATTTCTAGCGGTTTGAGTGGCAGTTACTTGCACATTATTTGTAGATGCAATAGAAGTTCCTGCATCATTTACCATATTTCCAGAAAAAGTAAAGAATTTACCTTCATTTCCATCCTTACCATCAGTTATAATGTAAGAAATATCAATTACATCTCCAAGTTCTAGTTTTTTACCAAAAAGACCATCTCCAAAAAGCAATTCATAGGTCTCATTCTTAATTTCTTGTATCAAATAGATGTTTGAGACAGGAGTAACCTCAATAATGTTATCAACTCTAGAAAATCTTAGTCCTCCAGACGATCCAGACTTTCTAACCTCTACTCTAAGCGAATCTAAGTCAATAAATGAGTTGTCAAGAATGAATCTTTGGTCAGAACTACCATTTATAACGAATTTTTTAGTTAAAAGTGTACCTTGATATACTGTTAATCCAGAAAATGTCCCAGTTCTAGGAGAATTATTATTACCTACTCCTCCAGCATCTAAAGGACTGTTAACTGTAACATCTTCTGGAACAGAAAAAGTATAACTTGTGTTATTTACAGCACCAACTAACGCTAAACCTTTCTTTAAAGTTATAGTATTACTATCTCCATTGAATTTATACTCAAAATCAACCACTGCTTCAGCAGATTTTCGTGATCTTGGTACATATCCTATGTTTCGAGCTAAAGAAACGACATTTTCTCTTAATGTTGCTGAGTCCAAGAAGGATTCATTAGCAACCATGTTGCTATTAAATGCAGTTATATACGAATTATACGCTAATATATCAACAATGATCGACATATTTGACCCTTCAAAGTCAAAATCTTTAAAATCAGAGTTAGCTCTTAGGTAATCTTTGACAGATTCCTTAATTTCAGCGAAATTTAAGTTAGTAAATTTAGTAAATGGCATTCCTTATTACCTAGATGATTCCAACATGAAGTCAAATGCTTGAGTTGGGAAACTTTGACCTACAATATCATATGAAATAAACACTTCAAATGTATTTTCGTCAGGTTTGGGGTCTACCCTTACTACAGTATTTGCTATACGACTCTCAAACCCTCTTAAAACATCAAAAATTTGCTGAGTTATGACACTCGCAGTACCATAATCAACAAAATCAAACAAAGACCTAGTTACATCAGTACCAAGATTAGATTGAAAAGGTCTTTCCCCATCTATTGTTTGGACTAAATTCCTTACAGCTCTCTTAATCGCTTCCTCATTTGAAAGGACTCGTATATCTCCAGAAACAGGGTGTGGCATAAAAGAAAGATCTATGTCTTTAAATGCCTTGGAAGTTGCCATGCCATGCAGAGGCTCTAGGTATCTCGATTATTTATACCAGTTTCCGTGAGATTATAGATTAGTCCCATTCTTTAGGGTTATATGGTGGACTCGGTTCATCATAATTAACCTTTTTTTCTTTCTTTATATCTACTCCATCTAATAGATCTGACAACTTCTTACATCTCTCTGCTGCAATTTCATGATCATTACCTCTTTTTCTAATACTATTCATTATAGTATTGTATATGTCGTACTCATCTGCTTCAGAAGTAATGGCATCATAGATTGCTTCATCTAATGCAGCCATAGCATAGTCCTTATATTGTGTATCATCACTAACTAGATGTAGGTGCCTTTTGTTTTTCTCAGTCATTCCTTGCTCCTTCTGCGTCTGAAGTGTTCGTCAATTCTTTTCTTACCCCAATACATTCCATACAACCACACGGTAAATAAAGCACCCTCAACCCATCCTAGAGTTTCCCATGCCCACTGTAAAAATTCCCAGAAGTTCATTTACCTTGACCTCTATATGGTTTACGAGCAGCGTTTCGGGCGGTGCTAGAAAATTTTGAGTGTTTTCCTTGTCCTTGACGAGTCTTTTTAGGGATTCTTTCAATCCACTGACCACCTGATAAGTTTGTAAATGTTTTAGCCATTAATCTCCTTCATAGTATGTGATATTGTTGATGGGTCTGGATAGTTCTTTGTATAATACGAATAAGCATAGTCCTCTAAACATTCCAGAAATTCAGTTTCACTTATATCGGTGTGCTTCTCAACTCCACCGATATAGATTGTGTAAACTGTCTTTGACATTATATAACTCTTGTCTTCTCGTGACCTACTCTTACACGAGGATCACACCATATCTCAAATCCTGCTTCTATAGCATCGAGACAGAAACTCACATCTTCCCCACACATATCTTGAACATCGCCCGATTCAAATACTTGCATCTTAGGAGCAAACCAAGGATACTTCAAACCCTCATGTTCAAATACTCCTTTCTTAATTAGACACCAACCAAAACCTGTATAGTCTACAGTAAATGGTTTCTTACGCTTAGTCATGGTCTCACCTGTTTCGTGATTCATAACTCCACCATTGTTACGGAAGTCGCCCTCATCTAACCAGTGAGCAACACTAGTAGTACGACCATCCTCTGTCATATACCAACCTGCAGCAATGTCCTTGTCCATAAGAACTAGTTGTAAGAACTTCTCTGTTCCATAGACGATATCACTATCAATCCATAATTGGTAGTCGTAGTTTAGTTTGCCATCCCAAGGTATCTGATCAGGTCCTCTGAGAACATTCGCCCCTAGACACTTACACCGAGCAAAGTTGACCATACTACTATAGTCTTGAGATATCTGTATACTCGCCCCATGCTGAACTAAGTCAAAACAAAGTTGAACAAAACTCTTTAAGAACTGGAATGAGCATCCACGACCAGGCATACAGAATACAATTGCCTTGCCCTTCAACATCTCCCATGCTTTATCATAATCCCATTCGGGTTCTTTAGTCTTCTTTGGTGTTTTCGCCTTAACAGTAAATCCTTTAGCCATAATGAATAATGTACTTCATATATTATAACAGATTATATAGGTACAGTCAACGACCCCTATTTTATTCTAGAAACACTCCGTCACTTTCCACGGTCATAGTAACCTCGCTCTCTTCATACCAATCAAACTGGTTGCATATGCTCTCAGGCAGATCTAATACTAACTTGTCTTCTACAGGGTCGAACCTTATGGCAATTTTTATATTCTGGATATTTTTTTTCACAAAACGAATCCTGATGTTCGTTTTTATATATTGGATTATTTTTTTATAGAGAGATATAGCAAGGTCGAATTGGGTCGTTTATAGCTTACAAAGGTTCCTTCGATTTAAACCGCATCACAATAACACGATAACATATAAGGCACGAAATAACCTGTCAATTTGTGTTACTTAGTGTCAGTAATTACAATAATAGTTATTACTTAGTGTCTCATAATAGCCTGTGCGTGGGTAATAATCAAGGTCATCATTATACTCTGAGTTGTTGTTACTTTCCTGGTAATCTTCAAGGGTTAAGTAATACTCTGCCATACGATTGCAGTTCCTCAGTGTTATTAACTGTATTATAGCAAAGTAACTGGCAGATGTCAAATTACAGTGCCTAATTAACAAGAACTGTGAGGAAATTGTGACCTCTGTGTAATATTATGATCTGATACTTGACATTTAGTTGTATCCATAGTACACTCGCTTAACTAACAACAACTCCGTACATTTACACACATTAATTAACATTTACTGAGAGAAGAATAAAACACTCATGTATATTTAAAAAGGTATTTAATAACTCTCCGTATATACTCACAAACACTCATGTATGCCCTCTAAATGACACTCAGAAGGGGTTAATCTGTGTGAGGTTTGTATATATCTTCTAAGGTACTTTCTTCCTTAATTAACACTAACTGTTCTTGTTCTCTAGGATACACTAACAGGCAACACTTAGTCATTGGTTGTAAAGAATGACCACACACATTTTTCTTTACACTAACACAAACTGTTATGTATTGTTCACTTATAAAATCAACAATACCACGCATTTTATCGGGGAATTCTACATAGTTTCCTTTGTTAAATTGCATCTTAGTTGATAATCAGTTGAATCGATTAGGTCTGTTATATGTAAAGGTAGAGGTGTATTATTTTTTGCCCACTTCACTTTATAATTCATAAGTAGCACTCTAAGTATACTTAACTGTTCATGACTAAGTTGCACATTGTATAACATAATAGTATTTAATTGTTGTTAGTTAGTGATAGAACATAACACTCGTCAATGTCTATATCCTCCTCTATTATAGCACATATTCTATCAATATCTTTTTCCGAACTTGCCTCGGTATGTAATAACCAACCATCGTATTCCTCTTGATATGTATCATTTTTTAGGGCGATTCCCAACTCATCTTGATATTTAGCAAGGAAATTAACAACTGAATAGTTATTATAATTGTCAGCAAATACCACGACTAAAGTAGCACTAACCCCAGTGAAATATGTGATGCCTGATGATAACTTATCCATTGACAATTTACTTTTCCTCGGCATTACATTAACCCCCACTTAATTGTTAGATAGTTACTATCGTGATACCTCTCTAATTCATCTGGTTCAGCAAGAAAAATAAACTCTTCACAAAAATACTGAACTGAGATATTCCCTAAGTCTTCACACGCTCTAAACATTTCCCCGATCTGACCATTATTTAATCCTAGTGTGTCTATACAGTAAGCAATATCTCTTTCGATCTGTGTTTTCTTCTTTTTGTTGAATTCGGGCAACTGTGGTGACTTGTTATTTTTCATGATTAACCCACCCACTCAAGTTTGAACTCATCTAGAATTATATCCCTTACTCTCTCTCTGTCTAGTGAATCGCCATCGCCCCAACTGTAATAGGGGTTACCAGTTTTCTCTGCTTCAATTATTTTGTCTCTGTATATAAAAATAGCGTCAAAGATGTGCTTTTTTGTTAATCCCTTGATAGGATATAATGGGTCTTCAGTTCCGTAGAATGACCAAATGTAATCTACGAATTCAAAAAGTTTGCTGTATGCTGACATAATTTAAAGAATGATAAAGGACGATTGAAAGAAAGAAATAAGCGGTAGTTTTCATTAGTCTATCGCTAGTTCCATACCGCTTACGAAGTCTTCGCTGACATTTTTGTAAGATACGAACCACTCAAAGTTTTTCTGAAAAACTCTCATACCGTATGAAAACTCATCTAAAAGTGCGTTTAGTCTGCTTTTAGTGGTGTTTGATTGCCAACCGCCATCTTTGATGATGATTGAATTGCTTTTAACTGTTGCTATGTGATTGCCATGTAAATATACATCTGCTTCGCCTTCCCAACCTTGCTTAACCATTGTATTTGATGATGAAAAATTGTTGCCTGTTCTGATTGCTCTGTTCATGTCTCTTTCAATTTTTCTCATGTGTGTTACCTGTGTTTGTTTGTTACTCTTATTATAACCAAAAATAACCCCCTAATAGGGGTTTGTTGTGACACTAATATTATTGGCACATAGCATCAAATCTTCTGGTAGTTTCTACTGTAATCTCAACTATAGTGCCAGTATCAGTATTTTGCTCAAGTGCATATAACTGGTCATCGGTTAAATTGTGTTTAATCCTGTATTCTTCCCACACCTCGTCATAGATGTTTTCTAGGATTGTCTCGTTATGTATGTTGCTCATTATCTAAAATTGAGTGATTTGATTTCATTTGATGTTGATGCCTTATCAACTTCCTTATCTGCATTGAAATAATATAATTTATCTTGTATTATCTCAGCGATCTTCTTCTCACTATCTGACATATACAGATTATAGTTTTGAAGTGCATTTGCAACTAAGTTGTATTCTTTTCTAGTAAATGTTTTCATGATGATTAAAAATCCTCTAGTGTTAAATTGTTTACTGCATCAAATACCTTATCCTCCATTGAGTCAAATGTTCGATTATCATACAAGTTGTTTCGATACTTGTCTGTTTTAGGATGACTTAAAAGTCTTGTAAGTGATTGATGCTCTTCTATTGTGAGATTGATTTGTGGCATAATTAAAAAATAGCGTAAACTGTGTTTAGGTTTTTGTCCTCGACCTGTACCCGACCATACTCTTTAGACCATTCTTTTGCCGATTGCTTTGCAACTTCAAAGTCCATTGCGTAGTGTTCATGATATCCTAAGGGATGATTTGGTACTATTATAGCATAATCAAATTTGTTTCGAGGATGATTTGGTTCTCTTTTAAAATTCTCTCTTTGACATGCCTTGAGATACTCTAATTTTGCTTCTAGGTCACTTTTGAATGTCATTATGCAACCTCCCTTATGTAACCATTTTCTGCTTTGATGAATGCATCTAGTCTAGCAACATCTAACTCTGGGTCATCAAAATCGATCTTAGCACAACCGTCAACACCCCACTCTGCTAACTCAATTACGAACTCATCCCAATTAGCACAACAACATGCCATATTCTGAAAGTTGTCAACCTGTACGATTCGGTTCATAACTGTTTGAGTTTTGTTCATAATTTCTGAATTTCCTTTGTATATTACTATTATAATAGGTAATGATACCAAAAACAGGCATGAGTAGACACTAATTAAACTGTCTACTTTGCCTCTCGAATTTTATCAAAACTAGTTTCAATTTCTTTGGGTAGGTCTTCTGTCATATCCATATCCAACATTGTTTCATACAATTTGTTCATTTGATATAATTCATCAAATGTAAATTCTACCTTAATTGTTTTTGGTTTTAGTTTCATGATCTTATGATTAGTGAATTGTTTGCACATTGTTTATAGATATGCGATCTCGCCATTTTCAACTGCTTCCATATATTCACACATATCAGAATGTGCTTTGTCTTTATCTTCTTGCCATTGCTTCCAACATAGTTGCCTGTTAATGTCAAATAACTCATTTAGGTTAACACCTTCGAGGTCTGTCCAGTTGCTGACATAATCAAGTTGCGACTCATCATATCCACCAGTTATTAAACTAGGTGCTGATATGAAATTAAATCCAATATCAATAAAGAAGTGCCTACCGAATGCTTCGCTCTCTATTGTTTGAAGTGGTAAAAACTTGCCATTGTCCATTGCAAGATAGTCTTTAAAAATGTAAGTTCTCATTAGAATGGGTTACTCCAGTTGTATGCTTGATAATCTGTTACTAGACCATCTTTGTTGAGACCATCAACATAGTCATTAAATGCACATCGTTTAGCAATACTATCTCCTCTGTATGATGGATTGCTTTGTAAGAAATCTGACCAATCCCATCTAAATTGCTGAACTGCTTGTTTTTTAGTCATTCTGTAATTCATGTTAAACTCCTTTTACATTGTTTGTTAGATTTGTTGATGTTGCTTGGCATACATTATCAACAAGATTGTCGAAAGTTTGCATATCCCAACCTTTTTGATCGGGAACATCTAAATCGTATGCTGACATGATTAAATCATAGAGATAATCATATTGACTAGAGGTGACTTGTATGTTTAATCCTTTTCGCATAATTTTTGAACTTCGTTTGTATATTACTATTATAATGGGTAATGATACAAGAAACAGGTGTTAGTGTGCAACCTCTTTAACTGTCACACTATACTTCTAAACAAGTTGTAAATCTTGATATTATTCTACCTACTGGTAAAAATACATCATCTAGAGTATCATAAACTGTTACTCTCTGAAGTAGTTTATCATCATCAAAGTTTTGTAATTCTGTTAGTAAATCAAGGTAGGTCATATATCCTACCTCGTTATCATTAATAGAATCAGAATGTGATGGGAAAAATTGCCTTTTAGTCATGATTAATTGCTGAGTTGTTTACGAATGTTGCATTCTATCTCTTTGAGATATCTTGCTTTTCCTGGTGTTTTGGATGTTACTATTATAGCACCATTTGCACCATGCCATGTGTAATGTTTGCCGACCTTTTCAAGTTTAAAGTCATACTTTTTCATCAACTTTCTAAGGTCTTTGTCCATCTTTAATGCCATTATAACTCCTCTATAGTTTCAATTGTCCACTCACTTGTGAACTCTTCTTCAACTGGAAATGAGTTAATATCTGCTCTAGCAAGTTTTCTTGCTTCCTCTTCAGTATTTGCTTCAACAAAAACTGTAAAGTAATTTACTTCTGAGCATTCAACTTTAAACTGGTTCATTAATTTGTCTCCTCGAATGATTCTCTTAATGGTTTTTTGAAATCACACTTAATATAATCTTGAATCTCGTCAACAACTTCGCCAAAATGATCTTCCCAATAGTTTTGAGCATCATTGATAAATTCAACATCACTCATGTTTTTGTATAGGTCATCAAGGTCTGCTGTAACATATGATACTAAGTCCTCGGTTGACATATTATCAACCACTCGCTCAACTAAAAAAGATTTTAGTTCTTTGATTAGTGCTTTGTCCATTAATAATTCTCCTGTGCATAAAATGGGTTGAAATCGTCTCTTTTAACATTATATCCTACTACCTGAGCATCTACAAATTGACCGCTTCCGCCATCATCTATGCATACATGAGCATTGAGATATGCTTGAATTTCCTCACATAAATGAACTGGGTTTGGTGCATCATCGTTGTCACCTAAAATTTCTATTCTAAAAGAATAATTGATAATTTGTCTCATGATGTAATCCCCTGATCTTGAGTTAAATCCCACACTTGGATATAATTGCTTAACCAGTTTTGTTGATACTGAGTTAATGCATCGATCTCAGCATATACATGAGCATACAATAGATCATCAGCACTCATAAATGGTAACTTGTGCTTAGTACAAAAATCCTCTAATACATCACTTAAAAGATCGAGATTGTTCATAGTGTAATTGCCTTGAATGAATTGTTGTTTAGTTATGGTTGACATTGATATCATTTTGTATTACCTTAGATAGAGATATGAACCGACCCAATCTGCAACTTTGTAGCAATACTCACGAGATTTGGGGTCAAGTAAGTTGTATCTAATATGCTTTGCAGGGGATTTCCAACTTGCAGGTTTATATACATCGCCTGTGTTTTTGTCTATGAATGCGTGAACTGAACCGTCTCTGTACTCATTTCTGTTTTGGAATGTATCGAACTCTTGTTGAATAACCTTAAGGTATTTCTTACCTTTTTGTACTCTGAACTTCATTAAGTTTGCAGTTCCATTATCCATTGCTTCCAACTGTTGATTAGAATAATCTGAACTACCTCTTAGCAACATATTTCTATGGTACTGTCTGTAATGTTGCTCTAGGATTTGAGTTAGAAATTCTGCATAGTTTAAAACATCTGCCTGAGTTGCCTGTGCATCAGTTGGTGCTGTTGTTATCACTCGTTCATCAATTTGAATTGGTGGTGTGTTTGGCATAATTGATTTCTTTGTTTATACATCTAGTATAGCAACAAAAAAGCACCTTTTGACAGGTGCTTGTGCCTCTTTTTAAAGTGTCTCAATCGCTCTTTAGCACTTCTAAGTGCCTGTGGTCTTAATGTCCTTTTCTTTTCTTTTTTGCTATGGTGTTGCCAGTTTGGGATTTTCATGATATCCTCCTATAGAGAATTAACTCTCTTGATATCAACATTGCCATATTGCTCTAGAATTAATTGTCTAGCACCATCAGGATTATTGCTATTTACAATAACACTCTGAAGTCCTAAGTTTGGACTATAGAAAATTACTTCTTGTTTGCGAATTTCAAAAAACATGATGTTTACTTAGCAGGTACTGTTGTTAATATTCTATCAATATATGCATCAGGATTTGTTGATAGAAATGTTGTTTTAGCGTCATCAGGGGATGATGCTATGATAGTTGATTCTAACATAGAACCACTACCATTGTTTTTATAGAAAATAGTGTGTAGGAATGCCATTGTTAAGAGTTAGCGAATGAATGTGCAGGAAGTCCATCTTCAAATATTAATTCTATTAACTTTTGAAGTCTATTCCTAGTTGAGAGTGATGCTTTACCACATAACGGAACTGTAACCACTCCATGAGATTTACGATATAATTGATAATTACCAACTGGAATATTGCCTTTAGCAATATTTTCTGCATCTTCTTTATGTAGTCTTATGACTCTTCCTATAGTCTGTGCCATTTCGATAACAGGTAGATTTCTCAATAGTATTGTATGAGTTAATCCTGGAACATTGATGCCTTCAGATAATATAGAGTAATGAAATACAACAAACTTTTTGTTGTCATCCCTTCCCCACTCTGTTAAAGTATTAAAGAATACATCCCGACCAACTTTCTTGTCATTGACATAAGCACCATGCTTTGATGTAATATGTAATACATCATAACCTAATTGCTTTAAGACATATAAGAGATTTGTCTGTGATAATATTCTCCACAATATTGAAGTATTAGGAGCAGCAACTAAAACTTTAGCACTCTGTTCTTCTGTTAAATCGTCTAGTATTTCTAATATCATTTCCCGATCAACATCAGGTGCATTTTGTTTAGTTCTTACATGATCTGTTTCATGTATTACAAGTTTTGGTGGTATAATACTACCATTGTCAATTAATTCGGGTGCAGGAACACTAATTAGAGTTTTACCAAATACATCGGTGTTATTCATACCTCTACCATTTACTTGTCTAGTGTATTTTGGTGTAGCAGTGAAAAAATAACTGTTAGATGCATTGGTAGATGTATTAGCAACTCCAACAAAATGGTTTTTCTGAGTGGCGTTATGTGCTTCATCACAATACATGATATCAACATCTATCATAGCATCATCTAGTCTGCCTAGTGAGTGATATGTAGAAAATATGATTTGATGCTGTAATTGAAATTGTCTATCAACTATCCACTCATGAATGTAACGAGGTTTGGTAGATGAATCGAAAGATGTCTCTCCACTATGAACATGCAATATATTTAAGTTGTCATTGAGAACTATGTTATCATTGTCCTGAGTATATTCTAGAAATTCAGAACATAATTGATTTGCTAGTAATAAACGAGGTGCAACAATAACAACAGTTAATGGAGCGTCAGCAGTTTCTATCCGTTGTACTAAATCTTCCAACATAATGATAGTCTTACCACCACCAGTAGGAATATACACACAACCTTTATCGAACTGTTTTAGTTTGTCAAGTGTTCGTTCTTGATGAGGTCTTAGTGTAATCAATGATTTAATAATTTCGTATGTATTCAGTATAGTGTATAATTATTGCCAATATGCAGGTTTGTAGTCACTTTCCTTACTGTCCACTACATCTTCCCTAGCATTTGGATGTATATGTTGATTATTATACCATTTTTCATCCTTCTTTTCAAGTGTGGTATCCGTTCTCATACTACCTCCAATACATGTGAAACATCATCCCATGATAACCACTATTATATTTTTTACCGCTTCCTTTCATTTGTAAATGGAATAGTTTAAAGTTGTCACTAGTTCTGAACTCTAGTGTAGTATTATTTATTTTCCATGTACCATTTTCAACTAGTGATACGAGAGAATCAACATTTATAATATCAACATTGTTTGTTATCTTATTTCTCCATACTATATGATTAATACTATCCCCACTAAATCCTCTTTTTACAATAATATCAAATATCTCCATCTTATATGAATTCATGAATAATAAGAAACTTTCAACAATATCATCTGATATATTATCTCTATATACTCTATTTTGTCTCTTTTCAGCATCACTAAGATTTAAGTATGGATGTATGCTCTCAACAATAGATACTAGTTTTTTATTTGGATATCCAAAGAACATTTTTATAAAGTATTCGCAATGACTATCACTAATACCAAAGTAATCTATAAACTTCTTGCTTGATAGCAATGCTACTTGGGTATGGTTTTTAGATACATTCTTTACTGAATATTTGTTAGTTCCTTCATTGTCATATACATCTACCTTAGTTTGTGGTCTGCCATCGGTTTTGTGGTCTCCACCAAATCGTTCATTTAAAAGATGAACACACTCTTCTTCATACTTGTGTCCATCTTGCTTTGCTTTTGTTCCTGATATTACTGAATTCATGATGAGCATTTCCATTTGACTTTACCCATCCTCTGCATAGAACCGAAACATCTTTGACACATACAAGTGACTACATCGCCTTCTGAGTTTTTGAGAGTTCCCCAGTTATAGTCGCACCAATCTTCTCCCATGACCTCTACACTATAGAAATAGTCTAGTAATGGTTTATAATATCTCCCTGTCTGCATATCAGGTTCACCATCGGTATGCTCATCATCATAGACATGACATAAATCGCAGTATGACATAATTAACTCCTTTGTATAATATTATTATGACATAAAAAAGAGACTTGTGAAAGTCTCTTGTGACAGTAATTAAATTGGTGTGAGGTGGGTCGAAACAAAACTCAACTGCTTAAGTTCGACTTAAATGCGTATGCCAGTGGTTTTAACTATTCTAGTTAAATCTTGTAGTCATCTAATGACTTCACTTTGGGTGTCCGCAACCTTGAAAGTCTTATGTTGGTTTGTTTCGACATTCTTATTATACATCATTTAACATGTCTGACAACCCACTAGTGTACACTTTACAAATTGTCCTGTGGTATATCTAAATTCATTGCGTCAATAGTATCAGCAATCATAATACTATATGTCTCCCTAGTTTTCATTTCTAATTTGAGTAGAAACTTACACATATTCTGCAACTCCTTTACATCATTACATCTATCAATTTCTCTTGATATTTTCTCGAATTCAAATTCTTGTGATGTATTCCTTAATGGGATGCTATTCGGGTCGAATTTCATTTTGCTTTGTTTAAATTAGTAATTCCATAAACAACTAATACTATAAAGAGTAATCCAAGGGTTATCATAAATCCTGTACTTGGTTCAAGATTAAGATGATTGATTAATGGTTTTTTACACTCTGTCCATGTTCCTGGTAAATGATATACAGGTGGGCATGATAGAAATGTCATTTTTTAAATACTCCTACTTGTTTCAAAAGATAAATTGTTAATATTGTCCAGAATATAACATACCACATATTTTACATCCCATTCCAAAAATTGTCCACTGGATTTAACATACTTCTTGATACAAAATATAAACCTACATTACAAGCGAACCAGTTAATGTTAACTACCCACGCTTGTCTCCAACAGTATTTTCTGTTGCTCTGAACTATGTAGTTGTTTCTCTCATTCATTGATGCATCAACAGATAAAGGTCTAAACTTAATCCATTGTTCTAATCCTAGTGAGATTAAAAAACCAATAGCAAAGATATAAAATAACAGGTTTAATAATCCTGCCATTGAAAGTAAAAATGAAATCATCTTCTTAGTAATTTTTGGATAGGCACTTGTTTCAGTTTGTCCACTACATCTGTCTCCACTCTCTCAACAATCTTATCAAGTACATCTATATCAATCTCCATAAAAGGTGGAATGATACCTAATAATCTTAACAGACCATCAACAAATAACGCAAGTGCAGTAAACCCTAATATCATACTGATAACAGTAGCATCACGATTATGTTTACGCATTGACTCTTCATCAATCTTTCTTGCTTCATCAATAGCATACTTGATGAGAGCATCCACTTCTTCCTTTGTGTATGTGTCTTTACTCATAGGTTTTCTGATAACCTCGGTAAGTGGAAAATCCTTAATTAAAGTTCTTACCATGTTATTGGATCGAGGTTGATTTCTCCGAAAGGTTCGGATGATGGTGGTAACATGTCTGTCATTAATGGAAATAGGTGAGCATAAGGTGAACCGAGACCTCTAGTAGTCTCAGTAAATATCTGATAACTACCTAACAATCTGTAAGGTTCATCAGATACAGCAGTTTGTTTTTGTCTCAAACGCTGTTCATCATCTGCTAATCTCCTAAAATAATCTAAACGAATATTCTCTTCTGGTGGGATGAGTTCATTCATTTTAAGATATTCATATTGTATGAGATTTGTAGATATATCAAAGTGTTCTCTGTTCTCTAAACATAAACAAGCATTTGTTCTAGTTTGTTTCCAGAACTCAGTTTTATATTGAGAACCTTCCTGTAGATAGAAACCGAGTGATGATGCACAATCTTTTTTGCCATCTTGATACCTGTCCTCTACATCTAACCTTTGATATTCTGTCTGTTGTCTCTCAGGATCTTCAAACAGATATTCTGCTATTGCTTCTGCTAAATCTCCTTCAAGATAGTTTTTAAAGTTGTTTAACTCATCGTTAAACCCCAATGCACGACCACATCTTGCATACCTATTATTAGGATGAATACAATAGTCTGATAACATTTTATCATACTCACTTATCTTAGGCAACTCATTTGTTGTTATTTCACAATGGTCATTAAAGTCTTTAATAGCATCATCAAGTGTTGTTATATCTTTATCGTATGAATATATCCATGTTTGAGCATCTTTAATAGGAATGCCTGTTAAATATCCATGTTTACCTGCAATATGTGCAGTATAATTCCATTTACCCTCTACCTTTTTATGAACTGTTAGAGATGCATTTGTTGGATTATATAATGCTTCACTATAAGAATTATGATCCCATAATGCACCTTTAGTACAATCAATTACAAAATCATACTTCTCATCAAGTATTTTAACATGATCGTTTTGTACATCAATATATTCTACATGAGCATCTATCATCTTGACATTTTTAGCAGTATTAGTATAACTATTCCAGAATAAATCTACCATTTTTCTACCGTTTAAATGCCAACCCACATGAGTTAGTTCATACAGTACATAAAAATTATGTGGTGTGTCATTACCAAATCCAATAAACTTTTTACCCCATTTTTGTTTACCATCTAATAATTTTGATAGATGCATTGAATTTAATGTAGTATTCTCTCCGACTATTTCTCCCCACTCGGACTCGGTTTGTATTCCATAGTCATCAATAATATGAGAGCAATCACGAATCCAAACTATTTCATCATCCTGATATACACTATCCATAGTATCCCTATGTGACACGCAATTCAATAATACCTGTACTGCGTCAGTACCACCAATAATAGCAATTTTTCTAGTCATAAGTTATGTAAATGTAGGAAACTTGTTAGCATAATCTGCACTCATTCCTCTAGTAAATGAACTGAAGTTATAGTAATCACGACAGAAATCGAAAGTAAACTCAACATCAAGTAAATCATGAACAAATAACCTTCTCATTTCTGGGTCATCCCCTATAATATTAAACAAATCATCAGTAAATGTTTGTTCATCACTTATTAAACGACAAGGATTAATTTCCTTATTATTTAATATATCTTTAGCATTTTTCTGGACTTGTTGCCAGAATGGTGTGTCATGTTCTGAACCAAAATGATACATCCATGCTGAATTTAATAACCAATCTCCAACAACCTCCTGATAATACCAACTGTTGATATTATTAATAAGGTCTATACTATTATATGTATCGCCAAGAGCATAATTTGCCATCTTATCTGTCACACTATCATAATACATACCTGCTAGTGCTTCAAGTGGGTCAAGAAATCCCAACGCATTTCCATTACGAGCATATCTACCACTATGATGTAGTACATAGTTAGAGAATTTGGGTTTCCAAGTAAACTTATTATATTGATATCCTTCCTGAGGAATTAGACTTCTAAACTCTTGTTGTGCTTCCTCTTCTGTTGTGACACTTGAATTATAGGCATAACCATAAGTTCTCCTGCTTTGTAATGGAATTCCAAACATCCAACCATTTCGAGTGGTCTGTGTCAATGTATAACCCCAATCTGCAGGTTCTGGTAGTCTAGTAGCAAGAACTGTATTACAAGTCTCAAAGGGTGAATCAAAGTAATAATCATCATTCACCAGTGATTTGCCACCACTACAATCTAATACAAAATCATATGTCTCTCCATCAATAACAACACCGAAGCAATGTCCACCTATAGGGTCTTGATCGAAACTTATTGATCTTATTTTAGTATCCCTTGACTCAAAATTATAACAACTTTCTTCAGTTAAATGTTCAATAAAGAAACTACTGAATAATCTAGTATCAAAATGAATAGCAGCAGTACTCATAGGAAAATATCTGGTAAAATCTCCCCCATTTTTACCCCATCCTACAAATCTATTACCAAACTTGATAGTAGCATCAAAATAATCTTTAGAATCATATCTTAAATATGATGGTGGACTAGCAATTTGTCCTGATAATGATGGTGTTGTTGACTCTCCAATACCAAATATATCTATTGATGTATCATACAACCATACTATCCTACAATCATTCTCTGCATCAGCATTAGTTCGCTCTTCTATCAACTGTAGAATAGAGTTGATACCAATAACACCTGCACCGATAACAGCAATTTTTTTCATTGTATTCCAAAGAGAATGTTTGCTTTTCTAAAGTCATCATCAACAAACTTCATAGCATAGTTGTTGGTAGAAACAACATATCCCTCTGGATTTGTTGGTGTATTTCCTATGTATGTTCTTATTTGACCAACCTTATTTAACTGTGTTATGACCATTCTCTTGGCATCACGAATAGAAATGTATGATGCAAATGTAAAATATATCTCATTCTGATACCTAGCAATAAAGTTGAGACCTTCTGCCTTCATCTGTTTATATCTCTCTTTACCTTTAGCACTTGTTTTAGCATTCATTTCTGCATCTAGTCTGTCAGAATAAAACTTAGCAAACTGTGCAACTGTTCTTCTAGTGTTTAGAATACTTTTGCCAGTACGAATCTGGTTATTAAAGAATTGCTTGAATAGTGTTGGCATTAAGAATCTAGATTGACCATGACTTTGCATGATGTCAAGAAATCTTGATGCTCTCTTGAGTGAACCCTCCGCACGATTAATAGTAGCAATATACTTGATCTTCTGACTATTATTGAAACGACTTATACCTTTAGCATCATTGAAGTTAGCATTAGGTATGAATATATCTTCTGTGCCTACAAATAAGGGTGCTTTATATACTGCCTTGCAATCTTGTATTGAACTACCTTGATATACTGTATGAAATACAATACCAATATTTGCTCTCTCTACTGCTATACCTTGACTTGATTGACACGATACTGCATAGGTAATGGCATTAGGATTAAATGTAATAACTCTATGTCCACCAATACTCGCATATCTTTTGTCTCCTGATGAGAATAATAAATCTCCTTGAATAATACCTTTGATATTTAATTGAGAAAGATACTTAAGACAATCTTTTAACTTTGCACGAAGTACTTCTGACTCATAGAAACGATCAACATCAACATTATCATAACATACTTTAGGTGTAATCTTATTGAATACTGATTTAGTTCCAACAAAGAATTTACCAGTAACAGGGTCAGTGCCACAAATAATTGCAGGAGCTCCATCCCACTTAGTAGTAACACTTAGATCAGACTTAGTGCCTGTGAGCATATTACCAAATGATCTGAGTACGGAAACGACATTGAATCCACCAACAGCACCACTGTTGAGGATGTCATCTTCTAAGTGTTCAAGATGGGTATTCTTCATACCTATATTATACACCATTTTACCTCACAATGGGGGTGTAGTAGACACTTAAATCACTGTCTATCACTTGAATCCAGGACCATTTGCCCAGACTACCAAACTTCTTCTAACTCCAGATGTTACAGGTTTAACCCTATGTAAAACATAACTGGGAAATATTATTACATGTCCTCTACTATTTACTGCAGTCTGTACTTCACCATCATGCAACTGTAATTCACCACCAGTATAGTCACTAGGATCAGATAATTGTACAGTCATACTCAATTTTCTTGGTGGTACATCTGACTGCATATTATTATCTACATGCCATCTATAAAAACCTTGATCTTCTCCTTCATATACTGTGTATTGAATATGCTCATGAAATCCTCGGATATCAAACTTCCAGAACATACCATTAGTTACTCTCAATATATTACCTAAACGCTCATATAACCATTTTGTATCATTATTGCAGTCTAACCATGCAGTCTTAGATGTACGAATACTATCCACTACATTGGTATCAATATTATTACCGACTGTAGCAGGTTTTGGTGAAAGAGACTCACCATAGTTAATAATACGATGGCACTCGTTTGAGGTGAAACCATCTTCCCATGTTTGATATAGTGTCTCACCCCGAAAATTAGGGGACGGACTCAAAGGGTAAATTGACATAATAAAAATTAGTAAATTACTTTAATATCTCCATTGTTCGGTTTAACTTCATATTTACTACCAGCAACTGCACGACCTGCAGCACCACCTTGTGAACCACCTGCTTCACCCCAGTCACCACCATTACCACCAGGTTGACCAGGACCACCAGGTTGACCAGGTTGACCAGGATTGCCAGGTGTACCAGGTTGACCAGGTTGACCATCGCTACCCTTTGAACCAGGTTGACCATCGCTACCAGGTGTTCCAGAAGTACCAGGTGTACCAGGTGTACCAGGTGTACCAGGTGTAGCAGCACTACAACTTGCAGCACCACCAGGTGTACCAGGTGTACCACCACTGCCAGGTGTTCCACTTCCGCCAGGTGTACCAGGTGTTCCTGGTTGTCCACTTCCGCCAGGTGTACCAGGTGTTCCTGCTCCTCCTCCACCACCAGGTGTGCCAGGTGTTCCGAAACTACCAGGTGTTCCTGTTATGTTACCAGTTTTATAATTCCAGCCACGACCTGGTGCTGCTGTACCACCTAATCCTTTTACTCCACCTTGTCCTGAATAACCTGCAGGTCCTCCAGTTCCACCCTGACCACCGCCACCGCCAGATCCACCTTGACCACCTGAACCACCGCCACCAGAATTACCATGTAAACCTTTAGAACCTGCACCACCTGCTGCACCACCAAAACATGCCATTTTTGACTGTGCTGCTGACCTTGCTTGTCCACTACTTGTTGCTTGATATGATGTTCTACCTTGAATTTGTCCACGACGACTACGAGGCCACCCACCAAATCTCCTACGACGAGAACTCCTGTTTTGTGCTGTTGTCCTATTTTGTACTGTGGCTCTTTGTTGGAATGTTGTTCTTTGCATACCAGGTGTACCAGTAGATCCTGCTGATCCATCTGATCCATCTGATCCATCACTACCTGCACCACCATCTGATCCATCACTACCTGTACCACCATCAGAACCAGGTGTGCCAGGTACTCCAGTGGACTCTCCAGTGCCATTTGAACCGTCTACACCATCAACACCATCTTTTCCACCTCCACCTCCACCATATATCCTAGCGTCTGAACCTTCACACTCTACAAATACTTTTCTAATCGCAGGACCTGATGGTTGACTGATACTAATAGCATGTCCGCCAGGTTGATTGATAGTACCACCTGCACCATATACACCATAAGATGATGGTGCATTGTTAACAAATAATGTTAGGTTAGATGATGGTTGATCGGCAACAGCAGCAGGATTTGATATATTAGTACTTACTAGTCTACCTTTAATCTTGAGAAATTTTGATATATTTTTATTTAAGTTTGAGTTCCAATCAGCATTGATACTAGGTGTTGTAGGACTACTTAGAGTAGTAACATTAAAGTTCTCCTCCTCTGTCAATGTATCCTGTTCAATCACATATTCTTTTATGACTCCTCTTACATCCTGTGGTGTAATTGCACCAGTGGTAGGTACACCAACATTCTCAGTAGCATCTAAAACATAAGGTAGATGTGGTGCTGATGATGATGGATATTTACCCTGACTAAAATCATATGGTGCATCAAGGTCTGTTTGTCTATGTAATTCTGAAGCAGAAATGGATTTACTAGTATCACCTATAGCAGCACGAATTTCACCAAATGATATTTGTGTGCCAGGTGTACCAGTCAATAACTGTTGAGTTGTCTTACTCCAATTATTTGCTGCCATTTATTTTCCTCAGACTAGATTTAATGTAGCAGATCCAATACCAGGTAGTGTGATGTAAACCTTAGTACCACTACTATCTAGTTCAATATCTATAGCGGATGTTCCTGTAGAAACATATGATCTATAATGTGTAGCAACTCCAATTCCTTGGTTGGTTTTGTACTGGTGTTTATTGAAAGTCTTATTGTACCACATGTGTGCAGTACCCCATCCAATTCCTTGAGCTCCTACCTCATCATAAGGTTGAATGATGTTTGCAACTCCTTGTTCAGCAGATAATCTCTCTGCCTGAGTAGTAACACCACCTATGAAACCAAGTTCCTGCACATATTGAGCAGGATCGTCACCTGTATTCAATACAGTTGAAAGACCAACCCAATTATCTTGGGAATTTTTAACAGCAACTGTATTACTTGCAGTATCAAAGAATAGAGAACCAGTACCTGCACTAGTACCGCCTGTTGGTACTGTATTGTTAGGATCATCATTAAAGTAACTTGGTATTCTTAGGAATCCACTAGTAACAAATCCTAAGTCAAGAGTTGTGCGTGGTTTATTAGTTTCAAATCCAACACGAGCAGGACCAGCATCAGTACCACCTACACCTGTATGATATGAATGAAATACTGTTTCTTTATATACTTCCAACATATTACCATCATCATTCCCCATCATTGTACCGATACCAACACCACCTTCAAATACTGACTGACCATTGATAAAGTTACCTGATCCGTCTCTTCCATATCCAACATATAAAGCAACATTACTGTCTCTCTTACCTGAGGTAGTACCAATACCAATACCACTTGCAGGTGAATCATTTACATATATCTCAGCATCATCCCAGAGAGCTATACCCTCAGTGATGCCTAAAGCACCTAAAGAAGTATTAAATCCTAATCTAGTTAATTGAAGATTACTATTTGTACCACCAGTTATATCAAGATCAAAGAATGTAGATACACCAGATGTTGATTGGAAGAAGTTATTAGATGTAGTAGGACCTGTAAGATTTAATCCACCACCAGTAATTTCTCCAGTTCTGGCATTTAATCCTGTGCAACTTATAATACCTGTACCTGCCTCAATAGATGAGCAGGATACAAATCCAGTGTTGCTATTTAATAATATCGAACCGAATGTTGCTATACTTCCACCAGTATATGAGAAAGTACCACTAACATCGAGATCGCCAACAGTAATACCACCAGTGGTAATAATACCACTCAAATTAGCAAATAATGTGCCAGCAGCAGCAACTTGTGTTGATGCATCACCAAAGTTTATCTGTGATCCAAATGTAGTTGTTCCACCAATAGAAAGATTTTGTCCGACTGTTAAATTTTTACCTGCTGACTGTACTACATTTCCTGTTATAGTTGTATCATGTAACACAACACTAGATGATGTAGTAGCAGAAAGAATACCAGTTGCAATAATTTCTCCAGCAGTGACATCAGTAACATTAACTGCACCACCAAATGTACCACCGATTGATAAGTTACCTTCAACTGCTAAGTCACCACCAAATGTACCACTACCTGAGAAGTCAGCAGCACCAATAACACCCATTCCCTTACCTAGAGAAGAAGATGTAGCACCTACACCTAAGAAGTTACCTACCGAGACCTCTCCTCCAAATGTAGATACACCAGTATTTCTGATGAATATACTATTAATACCTAAAGAATCTATCTTATCTGCTTCAATATCTGGTTGTCCAGCTATTGCATATGCTACTGACGCATTTAATGATGTAGTTGCAGTTCCACTAAATGTGGTTGCAGTAACAATACCATTGCTTGCTGTGATTCCACCTGATACTTGTATAGACTCAAACTCTGTAAGGTTGGAGAATGTTCCACCCGAACCTATAATCTTGTTAACAGTTATAGTAGGTGTACCAGTCAGTCCCTGTGCGTTGGTTGCAAGTGTAGCAGTATCAGCATTACCAATTAATGATCCTGTGATATTACTGGTTGCAGTTATAGTTGAAAATGTACCAACTTCTCCATTTATATTACCTTGACCAGATCCACTAGCATTGACCGCAGTTATATTTTTTGCTACTAATCCTTCAAATGTACCTACACCACTAACAGCATCAAGTTGAATAATATCTCCGACTGCAAAATCTGCTTGAGGATTTGTTACAGCAACACCAACAGGTCTAAATGCATTAATTGTAGTACCAGCTCCAGCATAAGGAAGATTCCATACTGCAGTAGGTAAATCAGTTAAATTAGCACCTGAACCAGCAAATGTTGCAGCAGTTACATTACCATTAGAATCAACAGTAAAACCAGTTGTACCAACACCAACTTGAAATGTAGCTTCAGGAATTGTAGTTCCTATACCTACCGAATTTCCAACAGCAATATTAATATTACCATAAAATGTAGACTGCCCGACAACATTTACATCCCTAAAATTTGCCTGATTCTCAACAATCAGGTTACCACGAACATCGAGTTCCTCTCTTGGAATGGTAGTTCCGATACCTACCAGCCCATTATTGGAGACTAGATCATTGGCATCAACCTGAATACCATCTCTAAAATTAATGATAGTCTTATAATTGGTAGGCATTATCTTATGCTAAGGAGACCTTTTTATTATTTATCTGAGCTCAGATCATCTACCTGTTTGGAGAGATCCTTGACTGCTTCAATGAGTAGAGGAATTAATTTGTTATAATGAACGCCTTTAGTTCCATCTGGTTTTGTAGATACTGCATCAGGAAGTACAGATTCAACATCTTGAGCAATAACTCCAATGTCATGTCCTTTGTAATTAGGATTACCATCCTTCCAATCAAATTCAGTACCACGAATTTGCATTACCTTAGCAAGTGGGTTATCTAAGGTAGAAATATTATCTTTCAATGTAGCATCAGATGATTGACCATAGAATGCAACGATATCATCAGTCACATGTAAAGGACCACCTGCAAATGTTACAAACCCTGCAGATGAATATACATTTTGTGAGAATGATGTAAATCCATTGAAATTAACTTTATTATCAAATACTACATCAGCAGTATATCTTGTATCAGTTGCAATCGCAACAGCAAAACCTGGTGCAGCATTAAGTACAAGATCAGATCCACATGCAGGATCAGTAGTAATTTCAGATTTATTAGTACCAACACCAGCAATAATACAATTTAACTTAGCACCAGTGGGGAATGTACCAATAATATTAATACTTCCACCAAGTTCTACAGTTCCACTTGTGACCATATCATCAGTGAAACTAACATCATTAGAGAATGATACAGGACCATCAAACTGAGATAGTATATTTTGTTGAGGACCACCCTCAACGATAATTCTTTGACGAACAATAACTTCATCAAATACTACAGAGTTACTTGATACTGCTTCACCAGTAACACTAGGAATAGGAATATTAAATGATGTTTCTTTACCACTAGAAGAAGATATTCTCTTATTTCCAATATAGAAATCACCCTCGTTATTCAAACCAGTGTAGACCACTACACCAGCAGATCTTTCTTGTGACTGTGCTAGGTACTCTTCATCATCTGATAGAGTTCTGTTTTGTACCTGAGGTAAACCAGTTGAGTAGTTACCTGGACCATAACCAAGATATTCAAATGTGTGACCTGATGCACGAAGTATAGATGGTCTTCGTAACTCAAGAGCCAAAGCATTTACTTTTTTAATTATTGATCCACTAACATGATCTGCTGGTAATGTACCAAGAACACCTCTAACAACATTAAGAGCATCATTACCTGCACCCACTAGTCCTTGTTCTACAACTCTTACAATCTCATTATCTATTTCAATATACTCACCTAGTTTAAATCTTAGATCAGTACCAATACCTGAGTTAGGAACTTGTATTTTAATAGAAGTAGATAGGTTAGTAACTGCATCTTTTAATGTTGCAGTCTCACCAGCATATAAGTTTTGATATCTTGAACCTATAGTCTCTTCAATAGATACTGTCTGGTTATGTGCAGTATATGTTTGCTGATATACTTTATGTCCAGCAGCATAATTAATATCATTAACAGTAGTTGTAGTAAATGTAGTAATTCCAGCTATGGTAGATACCAAAAACTCACCTATATTATTACTATTAGTATCTACGACTCTAAACTTAGATCCCTTTCTCAGTCCATGAGGTGTGGATGTAGTTATGGTTGTAAGACCAGTAGTAATATCAAAATGAGTAGAAGCTATAGAAACAGCAGGACTATTTCTATACAAATATTGTCCAGTAACAATAAGAGGATCACCAGCAGTAACAGCGATAGCAACACTATTTTTATCAGGTACAGATGTTATTCTGTATAGTCCATCAGATGTAGTTCCAATTCCAGTAATAGAAACAACATCACCAATAGCATTTGAAATGCCAGATGTAGGAACTCCGATACTTGCACTAGCAAATCCTTCAACAGTCAATGTCTCTCCACCTTGGAATCCAGAACCAGGTGCAAATACTTCAAATCCAGTAATAGAAGTAGATCCAAGACCAACTGTTACAGTTGCAGTCGCACCATTCCAATTACCACCATCTAGTAGTCTAGTATTATATTCTGTTGTTACAGCATATCCTACACCAGTAGTAAGATTTTCATGAGTGATAAGTCCATTGAAATTATGTTGATTATCAAATGTAATAGTACATACACCAGCAGATACAGGAGTAACTGCTGAAATACCATAACCTACATTAAATGTCTTATTAAACTTATCAAGAGTTTCTCTTGTTAGAGAATTCTTTTGTTCATTAATATCAACTTTTCCTACTGGTTCTCTACGAGCAAATGATACAGCAGCAGGAGAATTTTCTACAATATTATCTCTATCTTGTTGTGGATACAGATATGTAACATTTTGTCTATAATTTTTGTAATCAAATTCTTGAGGTGGAGCATAGTCACAACTCAATACATCTAGGATGTATATACCATCATTTGCTCCAGAGACATAAGGTTCTACAGTATTAACACGATAAACAGTAAAGTTTTTCTTGTTATCACTAATAGAAAATCTTGGTTGGAATAGGTTTCTACTGTTAGTAGTATCTACAAATGTACCAGTATTTCTCTCAACACCACCAATATCAGTAGTGCTATGTGCAAACTGATAAGCATCAATGAGAGCAGTGACTGTGAACAATCCATTATATCCTAAACCATCAGTACCACTAGTATTGTTAGAATCTTTTACATCTACAACTTTAACAACATCACCAACTTCTACATTGTGAGGTTTCTCGGTTCTAACAGTTACTACACTAGATGACTCACTAACAAATGCAATGAAATTTTGATTTCTTCCATAATTATTATCATTAAGAGTTATAGTAGTAGCAGCAGCATCAGAAGTTTTTGCATATCCTACTAAAGAAGAACTTTGGAATACAAATCCGTCAACTGGATCTCTTGAGTTAGTTGCTTCTTTTGGTATAACATAGCGGATCTTATAAAGTTTATCTTCAATAGATCTCTTATCCTCATATCTTTTAATCTGTGCTATGTTTGTACCAGTAACACCTATTAAATTAGAATTATTTCTGATCTGTGGATAGATGTCGTTACCAGTATCTACATGAATAAACCATCTACTTTGAGAAGAATCCCATTGTATTGGATGTCCAAGATCATTACTCTCTTTATCGGATACTCTACTCTCAATCCTTAATGCACTACCACCATATATTGCAATAGGAACATCATTAATAGCATTTGAGAATGTAGATGCAATCTTAATACTAGTAGGAGATACTACGATAGCATAGTATATCTTATTGAATTCAAGATTTTCAGGTAAATCACCATCATCACTAAAAATTCTTATCTTTTCACCAGTAATCAGACCTATAGTATCAACTGTTAATTCAAATAATGAATTAGGTACACTTGCTAAGGTTTTTTTAGCACCAGATTGAGTACCAACTGCAGCAGTATTAATACCAGTTGTCTCTATCTTGTTTTCAAGCATCAAGACATTAGCAGTATAATCTGTTGCTCCTATGGCAACATGTATTTTTTCATCATGTCTAGCACCAACTCTATATCCTTGAGATAAACTTAAAGGGGGATCATCTTCCTTATCAAAGGAGAAGATGTATAAATGACTTGATACTCCTACTTGTTTAGTCTTATCAATATCTAACTGATAGAAACTAACACTATCAATTTTTGCAGCAGATGTATCTACAGTCTGTGGTGTGGTAATATGTGTGACATATCCTTGATCGTCTCTTGGGAATGCATCAGGTCTAAATCCTTCACCAATTAAAGCAAACTGTCCAAAGTTAGAGTTAGAGTTAGTAATAGATGCGTCAGCACCACTCTGTCCTAAGAAATGAGCATTATAACCAATAGCAAATACAGAAACTATCTGTACAACAGCATTGTTTTTGATAGTAACATGAGCTTGCTCCCATCCTTTACGATATATTGCTCCACTATCTAAGTGATAAACAGTTGCTGCGTTAGTTGATGATGATTGAGCACTCAAATCAGCACCAGTAACTTTTTGATATGCTATTCCTTCATATAATCTAGACTCTCTATTATATTTTACAAATGCTCTGTCATCTTTTTGCAGTGATATACCAGTGAACTGAGCAACAACCATTGATCTGAATCCAGTTGCCTTTGCACCATCAGTTATCATACCTTGCATACCATACACTGATCTTAGTGAGAGGTTAAAGATATATGGTGATGCACCTGTTACTGTATCAGCTTCGATAGTTGCAACAGCATTAGCAATATTTGATGGTGTTGCTGGTAAATTATTAGGGAATGTTGATAAAGTATATGTGAATGTAGTAGGATCTACTATGGATTGTACAATAGTAGAAATATTATACTGTGATACATTAACTCCACTAATTTTTATAGGAGTTCCTTCACTCAATCTATGTGGTTGTTGTGTTGTTACTGTTACTTGTGATGTAGCAGTAGTACCATCACCTGATCTAATACTTGCAATTTGTATTGGATCGTTTCCTAACGCACCAACAATTTCATACTCTGGTCTGACTGTATCAAAATCTCCTTCATTCTCTGGCCATTCATATGTAACAGCACGACCTGTTGGTTCTTGATAAGCATAACTTAACTTGTAATAATACATGCTAAGGTCTGTCCTATCATATCCCTTAACTAGATTAACACCGTCAGCGTATTCAAAGCATGTTAATTTATGATGAGAAAATATTGGGAACGATCTATTATCTTCATTGAACTGTTGGTGATCAGTATATACTAAGCGATCACCCTTTCCATCAAACATTGAGAACTGCCAGAAATAACAAGCACCAGTTATTCTGAATAATGATGTAGTAGGAACATCATCATCTGTAGGGTTAGGTACATATAAAGGATAAACTTTAGTCTTTCTTAAATCAAGACCAACAATAGAAGTACCACGAGGAACTATACATCCACCATTTACTGAGTTAAATCTATAAAGTTGATTATTTTCTACAGTAAGATCAAATTCTGAAGCTAAATTTAAACTAAATTCAGCACTAGCAAGTGTCTGACCACCTAAAGGAGAGACACCAACTGCCCTTGAGGGATCACTGGGATCTTTTTTAATAGCAAATCCTGGTCTATTGTCTATAAAATGATCGCCAGGAAAGAGTAATATAGTTGTCTTATCGTTTATATCGTTATCGAATCCAGTTTGATATGAAAATCGAGCAGACTCTAGTAATGCCCTTTGAATTGTCCTAAAAGGTTTTGTTAAGGAATTACCCTGATTGGTTACACTGTCTGTCGCATCCAAGTCATTTGGATTAACATAGAGAATCTTACCCTCAGTATTCTTTATAAAGTTCTCTAGTTTATTAAGTGGCATCTCTAAAGTTCAAGAAATTACTTGCTTCAGTTATTTAGCCAAGGATAAATACATCAAGCGTGATAAATAAATGGATTTTCAAAAAGTAACTACAGGAGTAACAGCAGCTGCAGTCGTAGGAACTGGTGCAGTTGTTGGTGGTGGTCAAGTTATTGACAATATGAATAATGGACCTGCTAGGAGACAAGAAGCACAATTAGAAGAGATACGAAAAGTTGTTAGAGAAGAAATTTATATACAACTGGTAGAAAACTGGCCGAAATCATCTGGTCCTGTCAAAGGATTAAAACCACCTGTAGACTACAAAAATCAAATTCCAACTAAATGAATAAATCATTATTATGGAACCATTTGAAATACCAAATATAGAAACCGATGGTGTTAGTATACCTAACATTCATATTAATGGTACTGAAATTAGAATCATTCCTTATTCTGGTGTAAGAGGTATTGGTAATAATTATGTACAAGATACTCGTGTATGGATAGTTACACCACCACAATCTATACCATCAGCAGTCCCTGTTACTGAACGAATAGGAACTCCTATTGTTGATATGCCTGGTTGTGTAAAAGTTCATAAAGAAAACGCAAAAAATCCACAAAACAAAAACAAAATGTTAGTGGATAATGATCCTAAAGGAAATGTAGTATTATGTGATGGTGGTATGCCATACTATGAACCACCTGATTATGATGCTAGAGATTTAACTTGGCAAACTATAACCACAGAAGAACCTGAAGCTCAAGGTGTAGATACTGGAGAACCACCTGCACCTGATGTAAACACTCCAGAACCGCCTGTAACACCTCCAACTGATAAAGAAGTAGAATGTCCTCCTATCAATGGAAGACGAGTTGGAGACTTAAATCAAGAGGGTACAGAAAGAGTAACTGGTCATAAATTAACACCTGATGGTCTCATCTGTGAGACATTATGGGAAGATGTTCCAGCATTGCAACAGTATGTACCGTCAGTATCTGTAATATCAACTACCGCAACGATTGCTACTGTGGCAACTGCGTCTGCCCTATTTGCCAAACCCCTAGCAGATTTGCTCCTGAGGGTGGTGAAACCTGTAGTGAAGAAAGCTCTTGGGAAGGTTCAGACGATCCTTGGGAAGTCTCCTCAACGGGCTTCTCGATCCGATATGATTCGGGATCGTTATCGGGAGAAGAAAGGGTTACCTCCTTTGAAGGTGAAGAAGAAGTAGGTGGTGTCCATTTAGGTTGTGGTATCTCATGTTGATGTGGCAGTATCTGACCACCAGGTGATGTTACAACTACATCAGCACAAATACTATAGTAAGGAGATTTTGGATGGAAAAATATTCCTGATTTTTTTAATTCACCACAATTTTTTAATCTTGCGATTTCAAAGTCTAATCTCTTGTTAGAGACTAATTGAGTTTGCATTGCTATTTGCTGTTCAGCTGCCTGTTTACATAAATCCTGCATTTTCTTGTTCAATGGTATTGATAATGTAGCAGATATACCAATATTAAATGATTGGTTTGCTCTCATATCAGTCCTTATAGGTTTATACCATATTGGATCTAAAGTATTATTAGTTACAGCATCAGGTACACCGTCTCCTGCAGGTACTTGAACCTCTATTTGCATATCTTCTCCATCTGGGAACCATCTTGTTCCATCATCCTTAGTACGGTTATCATACCATGTCTCCCAAGGATAGTTCTTGACTGTGATTGTTTGAGTGGTTGTTCTACCAGATATATCTGTTAAATTATATTGTGGTTCGTTATAAAAATCTTCCCAAGGATCTTTTCTGCTATCAGCAAACTGCATGTATGGTGTCATATTGAGAGTCGTACTCTGACACGATACCTGTCCACCATAGGTATTGGTTACATATGGACCTTGTAAAACTTGTATTGCCTGGTTGGTTACTGAGCCTGAAGAATTGGCGATTGGATTGGCAGTGGCACTAACACCGCCAACACCCTCAGCTAAGGCTTTTATTGGTAAGAAATAGTTAACGCCCAAAAGCGTTGCTATCACTGGGTAAATGTACTTGTTGTATCTGTGACGCTTTGGATAGTGGTTACTCTCTGTATTATTGTTTGATTCGTCATCCCAGGTCCTTGATAACTTTGAGTAAATTGGAAGGCTGCTCCTGGTGTTGTTTGGGTAAAGTTGTTTTGAGCTGAGAAGTCTAACGCATCGAAGGAAGAAGTTACGCTGCCTGTTACTGCTGCGTCTCCTGACCCTACGGTTGGGTTGACTGTTACTGTCGATGTCGATGTTGGTGGGTTTAATGGCTGACCATTGTTGTCTATGCCTACCCCAGTCACTGAGTATTCCCATCCTGTCCTATAATCAATGGAATTTATGGTTTCCGTTACTGTAGATTCAGTTTCGGTATGGCTCGTCATTGAGCCTTGCTGAAAATTGGGGACCACTGGCACTGCTCTTGCAGCTCCAGTACTACCTAACAATACTAATATAGTTATAAGCCTTTTCATGACCTATTTTATCGTACGGTAACCTCGGTTACGAACTGAGTCGTAGCTGAAGTATTTGCTCCACCAGGTGCCACACTACTAAAAGCGTGATTGCTAGATGTTTGACCAGCTAAATTACCAACTGTTCCGCCAGCAGTACTAGTAACATTACCAAAATTAGCAGTCTCACCAACTGTTACAGCACCTGTAGGAACTGCATCGGCTTGGGTGTAGGCTTGGCTAAAGCTGAAAGTTGCACCAGGAACATCCTGAGTTGCTGAAATTGTACCTGGAGCATATACGCCCGAAGTTACTGTGCCAGCAGAAATAGTATTAGCAGTAGTACCATCAGTGGTATCAACACCACTACCAGAAATCGAGAAAGATGACCCAATTCTCTCAGCCGAAGTATGGGCTCCTCCTACGCTCAACTGCACACTAGATGCATATCGAGTTGTAATATCGGCTCTCGCTGCAAGCGGAGCACTCATCAATAACATTATAAAAGGGATAAACCTTTTCATTAGAATTAGTGCTTTAAGCCTCTCTATTTAGGCATTTTTACTTTGTCATTTCTGATACAATCTACCACCTATATCATTGTAGACATCAGATAGTTTTGTACGCACTGGTGGTTCAAAGTCATATGTAAAATATTGACGACCTCTTCTAGGCACTTGCGTCTGCCATCCCTGACTATCAATCCACCCACTCTCACTAGATGTAGTGTATTTGTCTACTTCATCCTCATTTCCATCCCATAACCAATCAGTACAAGCATCAACAGTAAATATAGGAACCATACAATTCCATGCTGCCATTCTAAGGTAAGCATCATGCCATTTTTCAAATACTAACCATGATGGATTATCTGGATCGGTTTTCCCACCATTAGTTGCATGTAATATTACATCAAGTATTCCTAGTTCTTTGTATAGTGTAGTAATAGGTTTAGTAGATGCCTCTGCATATCCCCACATATCATTACATATCAATCCAGCACCAAGACATTGTTTCTCATCATCTTTAACAAGATCAATAATAGTAAATGAATCTACTTGTGGATCTCTGCCAAGAGCAGTTTCCATATCAACGCAAAGAGTCTTGTATGTAGCACCTCTTAGTATACCATCAGAATCATAATGTCTGATTTCATTTCTATTGATTATACCTTTCTCTTCTGGTTCTATAAAATTAGTTCCTAAGTGTAAATATATTCCTGCTGCTTTTTGAGCATCTTCAATCTCTTTTAATCCATCTTTAATCTCATCCATATGGGTAATCCACTCACGATCCCATCCTGATAAAGCAGCTTCTGGTGTTAAAAGATGATCTACTTTGTTTTCTTTTGCCCAATCAATTGCCTTTAAGATTTCCTTCTTATTAGCTTGTATATTAGTTCCTACAGGAATTTGAGCACCACCAAATCTAATCATAACCGTAATAATTAAAATTAATAACTTGTCTATAAGAGTTGGAAGATGTAGTACCGCTATGCTTAGTATCTCTAGGAAAAATTACTATGCGATTAGCAACACTTTTCACCTTATAACCATCCTCAAAGTATGTATAACCGTTGCAACTATTGATATAATAGACAGCAGTATAATCACCGAAACTTCCATCACGATGTAATCTGTGTTCTATAATATTTACATTCTTAGGTGAGAAATTTGCTTTAATTCTAACCCAAGATTGTACTTTTAATATAGGTGCAAA